>Ga0209630_10000008_pt1 | contig 268878 bp, 238 predicted proteins | sample COG_01_FD_184745 | JGI IMG/M metagenome (GOLD analysis project Ga0209630, IMG submission 184745) | Pelagic Microbial community sample from North Sea - COGITO 998_met_01 (SPAdes) (version 2) | ecosystem: Environmental > Aquatic > Marine > Neritic zone/Coastal water | place: Helgoland, sampling...
TATCTGGCCGTATCGTACAAACTAAACAGGTGAAACGTACGGGAGCGACCATTGATATCGCTGATGAAGTAGCGGGTATTTATTTAATGACTGTGAAAGATCTTGACTCTAATGAAGTCAGAACTTTTAGAATAGTTAAGTTTTAATAGGTGAATCTCACAGACCTTAAGTATTTTTTGGATGAGAAAGTTGCCTATTACAATACGCCTGACTTTATTACTGAAGATCCCATTAGTATACCCCATGAATATTCAAAGCGACAAGATATTGAGATCGCTGGCTTATTTTCTGCCGTTTTTTCCTGGGGATTGCGAAAGACCATCATAAAAAAATGCCATGAATTGTTTGAGCTCATGAACAATGATCCCTATGATTTCATTATGAATCATTCCTCCGATGATTTAAAACCTTTTTTAAAATTCAAGCACCGTACATTTAATGCCACAGATACCCTTTATTTTATATATTGGTTACGATGGTATTACGGAAAAGAGGAAAGTTTAGAGACCGCCTTTATTTATAAAAACTCAGGTATGAAAGCGGCGCTCACCGGTTTCCATCATTTGTTTTTTTCTTTGCCTGAAGCACCTCATCGTTCACGCAAGCACATCTCTACGCCTGAAAGAAATTCTGCTTGTAAGCGATTGAATATGTTTCTTAGATGGATGGTACGTGAAGATGATCAGGGAGTAGATTTTGGGTTATGGAAAAAACTAAAGCCTGCGCATTTAATTTGTCCTTGTGATTTACATGTCGATCGCATTGCCCGTAAGCTTAAACTGATTACTAGAAAACAAACCGATTGGCATACGGCTATTGAACTCACTGAAAATCTCAAAAAAATAGACCCTATCGATCCTGTCAAATATGATTTCGCCCTTTTTGGCTTGGGAGTTATAGAAAAGTTCTAGCTATTATTTACCCCAAGTTTCAGGGGAGGTCCGCCACATTTGTAGCGTTGCCGCATCGGAAGAATCTATAAAACCTCTTGCAATAGCCAGATCGATCAACAAGCTATATTCACTGAGATAAACGAGTTCCACTGACTTATCGATGAAATTTTGATGTGCAATGGGAAAGCCATAATTAAATATAGCCGTCATACCCAATACTTCTATGTTTTGGCAACGCAAAGCATCTACTGCCGCTAAAGAACTGCCGCCGCTGGAAATTAAGTCTTCTAACACTACTACTTTTTGGCCTTCAGAAAAGGCTCCTTCTATTTGATTGGTACGACCGTGAGATTTTGAACTTGAACGAACGTAAATGAAGGGTAATTCTAATTCATCTGCTAACAATGCTCCTTGGGGAATACCCGCAGTCGCAACTCCTGCAATGGCCTCAGCAGTAGGATAATGTTCCTTCATCAGATCACAAAAGGCCAACTTGATGTTATTTCTCACCTCTGGAAAAGATAAGCTGAGCCGATTATCACAATAGATAGGTGATTTCCAGCCTGATGCCCATGTAAAAGGCGCGTGAGGTTGTAATTTTATGGCCTTGATTTCTAATAATTGACGTGCAATGGTTAAGCCTAATTTTTCTTTAAAGCAGTGGTAACGCATTTGATGATATTAATATTTTATGATCATATTATGTTGCAAATGTGCTAGGATAAAAGCATAATTACATAATTATTGATAGATAATATTAATGAAAATTTTTATTAACGACATACCGGTATATTTAATCGGGCCTGAAGAGCTGAATGAAGCAGCATTTTATGGGGTTGTTTTGGATTCTAAATTTCAGAAAATCACCACAAGAGTATTTATTGATGATGTATTGATCACTCATGCAACTCCCATTCAAGTTGAGGAATTGTTTCAGTTGATGACAGATAAAGCCTTAAAAAAAGTGGATTCAATAACGATTTCTTCCAAGCATAAAAAAGATTTAACTCAATACATAAAAACAAAGTTTAAAGTCATTCGGGCCGCAGGTGGTGTGGTTGACAAAGAGGGTAAAACTTTGTTGATCCATCGGAATGGACTTTGGGACCTACCCAAGGGTAAGATGGAAAGGAATGAAGACATCCGATCATGTGCTTTGCGTGAAGTTGAAGAAGAAACAGGGGTAAAGGTGTCTGTCCAAAAAAAAATTTGCCATACGTGGCACACCTATACAAAAAATAAAAAATATATTCTTAAAAAAACATACTGGTATCAAATGGAATGCTTGGATGACTTACAAATAGGTCCACAGATTGAGGAAGGGATTGATGATGTGAAATGGATGACATTGAGTCAGGTACGAGCTTCGCTGTACGATTCCTATCGAACCATCCGTGTGGTGATGCAGGAATATCACAAGCTGTTGAAAAAGCAAAGTTTATAGTTCGAAAGGAACAAAGACGGAGATATCTCCGCCATATTTATGTACTTCTCTGATGATCGAAGAGTTGATGTGGGCAAATTCGGGGGAGGTAATTAGAAAAACGGTCTCTAGGTCGAGGTTGAGATGTCTGTTTATTTGAGATATTGAATTTTCATATTCAAAGTCAGTTGTATTTCTTAATCCTCGGATCAAATATTGAGCATTCTTTTTTTTCGCTATTTGAGCAGTCAACTCATCATAAACTAATACCTCAACATTGGGGTTACCTTGGAAGTAATTTTCGATTGAAGCTTTAGTTTTTAAAACATCAAAATAGCGTTTTTTTTTTGAATTATGCCCTATCGCAATAATGATCTTCGGGAATAATTTCAATGATCGCTTCACAACATCAAGATGACCTTTTGTAAATGGATCAAAGGACCCTGGGAATAAGGCAATCTTCTCCACTACTAGCTGAGAGGAATATTGAAAAGATCAAAAAACTGATGTTCAGGGATCTCATCAAAATCATAGCTAAAAGTGAGCGCAGAGGGTCTCTTACCAAAAGAAATATTTCTTACGTATTTCCTAAGAAGTGTGATGAACTTTGAGTTTGCATCAATATTTCCCCAAAAAGTAATGTTTGTTTCATTTTGTTTTAAACCCAGTTCTTGGAATAAAAGCATGATGTATCTTAAACCATCTTCATTTTTTTTGATGGCAAATTGATTATAATAATGTAGACTCTTGTTTTTAAATATAACGATATGGAAGATACCTCGATCTACGTTCACCAGCATTTCTCTTTCTCGGGAGGCTCGATCTACTGTGGTTATGCCTTGAATAAATGTACTTCCTTGATGTAAAACCTTAAGTTCAATGGATTGATAAAAAGATTTGATTAATTTCATTAATCTCAAGTCACCCGTAAAAACATTAACAAGACCTAACGATTGGTGCGCACAATGGTGTACCGTCTCAATAACGGGATTGATAACATTGCTGACCTCTAGAAAGTCAAGATCCGTATTTTCAGCATGGATGTTTTCAGGTACCAGGGTGAATTTATGAGTTTTGAAGGAGACCACGACCTCCTTCCAAAAGCCGGCTGAAAGGACTTCATTGTTTTTAAAAATATCAGCGATTGCTTGGACGCGTGTATTAACAGTTTTGACGTTTTCAAAAGAGTAAGACTCAAATAATATAACTTTTTTGGACGCATTGGTTACACAGAACTGAAAATCTTTAACTCCTATTTGTAAAGAGAGCATATAATCATGCAGCTCGAGAATATCAAAAGATTTATCCTTTACCCGATGCAGCAACACGAAAGATTTTTGAGTATCTATTTCCAACTTATTCCCAGTTACCTGCAGTAGTAATATTTGTTCTAGAACCGAATCTTAGCGGTTTTTTAATGTTGATTTCGCTCTCTTCATCTCTATTGGGGTTGATGGGGGAGGGATTCCATACTTCCACGGAACTCACCAATAAGTTTGCCTTTTTAATTTCATCCGCCCAAATAAGAAATTTGACTTTAGGCACAATGCCCGGTACATAGGGAAGTTCAGCTAGTTGGAAATTCGGATATTTATGAGCACCATACAAAGAATCGATAACTTGTACTCTACCAAGGGTATCTATTTGAACTGAAGTACTGTCAGCACCATAATCAAGAGTAATGACCGTCTCTATACGTTCTGTGATGTAAAAGTAACCTGAGTCTACAAAATGTAGTAAACTATCCCAATTACTTGTATAGCGACCATGCACAGCCTTGTAGCCTAATTCAGCCTCACGGATCAATTTGAGTTGATTTATAATGGCGGCCTCCATGGTCGCGATCCTTTTGGTCTCTTTTATGGTGGTGTTGATTGAATAGTAGAGATAGTAAGCTAATCCTACTGAAGTTATGGCAAATACTGTTGTTAAGATTTTTATCCTTGACATCACAATTATAATTTTATACAATTATAACAACTTTAAGCTTTCTTATAAACGGCAATGCCTCAAATATTTTTAAAAAAATAATATCCGCGTAATTTATCGATGTGAGCGGCATCAGAACATAACTGAAAAGCATTGTGCTTGTTGAGTTTATCAAGTTGATTCACTTGTTCAAAACTGAGGTAATTTGCTCGAGTGAGAATTTGCTTTTTTAATTCTGGGTCCCGACCTAATTTTAGATACCCTCCGATCACACGTACGCTGAAAAATAATTCAAGGGCATGAACTTGCTTATCGAGATATTCGTTAGCAAAACAAAAATCCTCAACGACTATATCAAAATGAGTTTCTTCTTTAAACTCCCTGATCAATGCAGTTCTTGCATTTTCATTGGATTCAATCCCTCCGCCAGGTGGTGACCATAAAAAACCTTTCTTTCCAATGCCTTCATGTTTGAGCAATAATATGCCTTGGTCTGTCAAATGTAATCCGCAAACGCGGACACGAACTTGTAAAGAACTCGTTTTTTTGAAATCAAAATCCATAACCTTGTAAAATTGTTCAATGATTTTGATAAATTTACAGTGACTAAAGTTTTAAATAAAATATATGTTAGTTAAGAAGTTCTATTGCTCAATTTTATTTGTTTTGATTGTCGGTACTTTGTTTGCCCAAGAACCAGCAGTTTTTGAAGAACCTAAAAATGGACCTAAGATCGTATTTTCTGAGGATAGGCATGAATTTGGGGATATCATTCAAGGAGACGTCATCGAACATGTTTTTGAATTTACCAACAGCGGGAATGCACCCTTAGTGTTACAAGATGTAAAAACCACTTGTGGTTGTACCGTTCCCGAATGGCCTCGATCGCCATTAGCTCCTGGAGCCACCGCCGAATTGAAGGTCAAATTCAATAGTGCAGGGAAGATAGGTATTCAAAATAAAGTCATTACAGTGATTTCAAATGCCACAAATCAAACTTCAAGAGTCATGATTGTAACCAATGTGAACCCTAAATCTTAAGTAATAACTAGATACCTTATTTAATGTTTAAATAAGCACTTCTAGCAAACAGGATCCACCCTATCACGAAACAGATTCCCCCAATAGGAGCCAGTGCTCCTAGGGAGATGATATTCGTTATAGAGAGTGCGACTAAAGACCCAGAAAAGAAAAAGATGCCTGACATAAAGAACAAGGCAATCAATTTTGATTTTTTTAAGGTGATACCTGATAGAAGTACTCCCAAAGCATGAAAGATCAAATAGTTGATAGCGGTATTAAACGTGCTTTCTCTACTGTTTTCGACGAGGAGGGGTTGTAATAAATGCGCACCAAAGGCTCCAAGAAGCACTGACATAGTGCACAATAAGGCTCCTAAAATAATGACCTGCTTATGCATAATTTCGAGACCCAAATATGGCGCTGCCTATGCGGATCATCGTACTGCCATGGGCCAAGGCTATTCTGTAATCTCCGCTCATGCCCATACTGAGTACCTTAAAGTTTTGATGATGGCGCTCCATTTGTTCATTGAGGCTTATTTTTAGTTCATGTAGTTGGGTAAATTCTTGGGCGATGAGGGTTGAATCTTCGGTGTAGGTAGCCATTCCCATTAAACCTATAATTTCAATATTTTCAAGATCTAACATGGGTAATTTCTTTGAAAGCTTGGTGACGTCTTCCATAGAAAAACCAAACTTTTCTGTCTCCTGAGCAATATGCACCTGAAGCAATATCTTGATTTTTCTGTTGTTTTTTTTGGCTTCTTTGTTTATTTCTCGCAGGAGTTTTTCCGAATCCACTGAGTGGATTAAATCGACAAAGGGAGCGATGTATTTAACTTTATTCCTTTGCAGGTGCCCAATCATATGCCATCGAATGTCTTTTGGGAGGCGCTCGTATTTACCGACCAATTCTTGTACTTTATTCTCTCCAAAATCTCTTTGTCCAACCTCTTCATAAAGTTTTTGGATCATTTCATCAGGTTTGGTCTTGGATACGGCGACCAAGGTGGCACCGAATGGAGCAAGTTCCTCTAAATATTTAGTTATTGTTGACATACGTTTTTTTACAGTAATGCAAATTTGGGCTATTCTAATAGATAAAAAAAATAATATTTATTGCATCGATTTTCAATTAATTTAATAACTTGAAATTGAAACCAAACATAAAATACCATGAAACAAATAATTTTTGCATTAATAACTACGCTAATATTAACCACGGCGCAATCACAAGTTATTCAATCTCGGCGCTTGGACGTTGATCCTGAAGATGTAGCTAAATTTGAGGCTGCAGTAGCTAAGAAAAATCAGCTATATAATAGCAAAGATGACCAGCCTAGGTGGGTAACTTTTCAAATTTTGACAGGTCCAAATGCTTATAACTATGTCAGAATGCAAATTGCTGAATCATTGGCTGAATTTGATGAAGTGGATCAAGAAGGTAATGATTTTTGGCAAAAAACCGTAGGTCCTCTACATACCTCCGTAGGGAATAGAATTTGGTGGGCAAATGCTGAGATGACATATAACCCTAAAGTGCAAAATAAGTTCAATCATAGAAGAATAATATATTATAATGTTAAGGATGAGGGATTAGATGACTTTTGGAGATACCGCGAAAGAGCAAAAAAGACATGGACTGAAATGGGTATGGAAAATAGAGTCGGTGTGATGAACTGTATGTCTGGATGTGATGGGAATTGGGTTCAAGTGAGATTTCATCATAAGGACTTCACCAGTGAAGCGCAATCTTGGGAGAAAATGCCAGATTTTGCAAAAAAGTACAATGAGATATTTGGGGAAGGTTCTCTTGAGGAAGATCAAGATCGGCTTAGGGCTTCTTTAATGCCAGATGGCCGTAGGATACGTCATCACAAGAGATTACCAGAACTTAGTTCGGCATGGAGATAGTTATTCCTTAAAGTCATAAAAAAAGGCCCTTCTTAGAGGCCTTTTTTTATGATACTCAATACCTTTTTATCGAAAAAAACACCCTTATATCGTCAGGTTGTCTTTTTGATATTCGCTGAAATAAGTTGTATTAGGTTATTCATCCTTCTAAACAGTTTATTAGTGATTAGATCTTATTTTTACATTATGGCAGTTCCTTTTTTTAATGGTATATTTTTTGGTCTCATGTTAATTTTTGTTTTTGGCCCCACTTTTTTTGCATTAATTCAAACAAGCATTCAGCAAGGGGTCAAGTGCAGTTTACTCTTTGTATTAGGGGCTTTTTTTATTGATTTTTTACTTGTTAACGTTTCACTCTACGGATTATCAGACTTAATGAATAATCCCGATACAGTAGAGGTTAGAAATGGGATCGCCATGATTGCTATGTTAGGTGCCAGGCTATACTATTGGTTTAAGACGCCTTATCATCCGGATAAAAAAACGATAATTTCTCCGTTGAATGCTTCTTTTAAATACCTTTTTAAAGGAATGATTATCAACTTATTAAATCCATTTTTACTGGTCTTTTGGATTTCTCTTATCTCGGTGGTAGAAGCTAATTACAATTATGATGATAAAGGCAATAGGTATTTCTTTTTTGGTGTATTGACGATTTCTTTGATCCTTGATATTTCCAAGTCTTTATTGGCGCAAAAATTAAAGGACTTGATTCAACCTAAAGTCATCGCCAGTGTAAATAAAATTTTGAGCATCGTGATGTTATTGTTCAGCCTTCGCATAGGTTATACCCTTATGACGTCATGATTAAGGCTTATCCAGTAGCCTTCTGTGGTAATTGATCTGACCGAGATGATAGTTCAAATGGCTCAGGAGGTGAAAAAGAAAATATTGAACTGTCATTTCATGACCCAAAACTTCGATGGGATATTTCAACTGCATTTTGGTAGCGTCTAATTGGTCGAAAGCGAGGTTGATGGCTTCTTTAGTGTTTGCAATTTCGAGATTCAAGGCTGCTTTAGAGAGGTGCGGTGTGCTGAATTCTGCTTTTCGATCTCTGATATAGCCCGTTTCTCCAAGGATATGCCCTATGAAATGTTTCAAGTTACCGTTCAAATGCTTGCATAGATTTCCCGCAGAATTTAAAATCTCTTTATCAATGAGCCAGAGGGAAGATTCATTACGATAGGCATTGATTTCTTTTTCTAGTTTACCCAAATCTCTTAGAAACAATCTACGTAGATCTTCTTTCATTTTTTGTGGATTATCAGTGAGTATTTCATTTGATACGATGGATGATCCTGATCAATCCAAAAGTAGATTGGATAGAAAGGTAGTTTTTAAAAATAACCAAAAAAGGAATAATGCGATCGCCCATTGCAGGTAAATGTAATAATAATCTAAAGTATCTTTATATCTTGTTTCTTTGATTTCTGCTTTTTCCAATTGATCGATTTGATTGAATACAGCCTCCAAAGCAGCTTTATCTGAGACACGATAGAATTTACCATTACCAATTTTGGCAATTTCTCTGAGATTGGTTTCGTCCAAGGTATTCTCGACGTAGCGGGGACGTCCAAAAAAATCTTGCCCAAAAGGAACTTTACCTTCCTTGCCTATAGCAATAGAATAAATCGTGATATTGTAGGCTGCGGCCAATTTAGCAGCGGTAATGGGGTCTATATTGCCTGCGGTGTTGTCCCCATCAGACAATAAGATCATCACTTTGGATTCGGATTCAGATTCTCTTAGCCTATTGGTGCCCACGGCTAATGCACTGCCTATAGCCGTTCCTCGGTTTTCGATTAAACTGAAGTCAATACCGTCTATATAAGTGTTTAAAAGCTCATAATCAGTCGTCAGGGGGGATCTCGAATAGGCATCTCCAGAGAAAACAACCAGTCCAATCCGATCTTGAAACCGGCCTTTCACAAAATTTCTTGCCACTTCTTTTGCCGACTCCAATCTGTTGGGTTGAAAGTCTTGAATTTGCATGGATTCTGATATGTCTATTACCATCATAATGTCGATGCCTTCGCTCCATTGTTCGATTTGCTCATCGGTTGTTTGAGGGCGTGCCAATGCCAAGATGACCAATGCCATGACGGCGGACATGAATATAGAAGGAATGAATCTTAAAAAACTGAGGGCATCGTTTTTGACGTTTTCTTTATTCAAGGCGATGGGTAATTTTTGGTTATAAAATCCCCGCATAAGCCATCGAAATAAAAAAATCAAGGGAATTAAAATTAGGGCATACAACCAAAGGGTATTTTGCCAATCAAAAGTTTCTAAACGTTCCTTAGTGAACCAATAATAAGAAAACCATGTGATTTGATTATTTTCCATTTTTAATATCTTCGATTTTCATATGAAACCTATGTTGTGTGAAATCTTCGACTTCTTGAAAACTTTTATAAAGTTCAGGATCTTTTTGGTTGCCATAAACGTTTTTATCAATATTTTGGAGGGCTTCTTTCAGTTCTGAGGTAAACTCCAGCGCCAAAATTTCTTTGGTAGTAAGTTTGCTGAAAGGTTGCAATTCTAACCTTTCAAGATAATTTTTCCAATGCGTGAGGCCTTGTGCAGCTCGCTCTTGGTCTACACTTTCCTTTAGTAGATTAATGAGTTGACTGATAAAATTTGAAAAGAGACCGTATTCTTTTTTGAGTCTCCTGATGGTAAAATAATTTCTTATTTTTTGCCCAAAAGTAAAGAAAATTATCAAGGAAATGGCCAACAATATCCCTAAAATAATCCACATTAAGGGATAATTATACAGTCGGTCTACGGGGTTATATTGTGTGTTCTGAATCAATTGAGTGGTGTCACTGACCTGTTGTAGGGGCACCAGTTCTTCGAAAAATAGGGAATCTAGAGGGGTCGTCAAAATAATAGAATCATTGGATTGAACCACAAAGACCGGTAATTGCAGTTTTTGAATCAGATCGATCTCAAAAGACTGCAAGCCATAGACGACAGAATCAAAAGCATTGTCGTTTCTTAATTCGGTCTCTACGAAAAATTTATCGGCATATTCAAAAGGGCTAAAATTATAGTTGCTATCGGCAAAAAGGACTTCGATTTCCATAGGGTATTCGGCTGTAACCCAATAATGAACGGTGCTTCCCAATTGAAGACTGTCTTCAATGAAACCTCCATTGATTTTAATTTCTTGGCTCTGTACCAGTAGCACAGAAAGCATCAAAAATGAGATGAAAATGTGACGTTTATCGAGCACGTTGAGATGATTTTTTTTTGTTTCTACGAGTAAATAATTTAAGTAGGCCTGGAACGTAGTCTTTTTCGGTTGAGATACGGGTATAATTGGCATCATTTCGTACACAAAAGCGTTCTAAATCAGCCGTATTTGTCTGGTGAGTTTGTTCCATTATTTTTCTAAACTTAGCCGATGAACTATTGATCCAAATGTTTTGCTGAGATTCATTTTCATAGAGCGGTACAATGCCCACCTTAGGAAATTGGGCTTCTCTTGGATGAAAGAGTTGAATTGCGATGAGATCGTGTTTACGCGCCATACCTTTAAGGCTCTGCAGGTAGCCGTCGTCTATAAAATCCGAAATAATAAAAATGACACTTCGTCTTTTAAGTATATTAAGCAGGTATTTAATCCCTTTATTTAAGTCTGTTTTTTTTGATTTGGGTATCAGTTTGAACAATGAATTGATGATTGCGTAGGAATGTTTGATGCCTTTGGCAGGCTTAATGTAACTTTCTACTTCATCCGAATAGCACATGAGACCTACCTGACTATTTTCTTTGATGGCAGAGATAGACAGTAGAGCGGTCAATTCCTTACCAATATTTATTTTTTGATTTCCTTTTTTGCCTATTTCCTGTGAAGCCGAGACATCTAACATAAAAAAGACCGTTTGTTCTTTTTCCTCTTTGAAGGTTTTAATAAAGGTTCCTTGACCTTTTGCCGTCACATTCCAGTCGATCGATCGGATGTCATCTCCATATTGATACGTTCTCACATCATCAAACTCAAGACCTGATCCTTTAAATATAGATTTAAAATCACCTTGCATTTGAGAGTTAATTGCTTTTCGCACTCTTATCTCATATTTTCGTAACTTCTTGAGGATTTCCTTCATGTACCCTAATTTAGTGGTAAAATTATATACATTAATGTTTATCTAATGCGTCGATCTTTTTATTTCATTATTTGCATCATCATGGGATGTAATACTCCTGATCAGACCCCTGATATCTTGCTCAATGAGTTAGTTATGAGTAATATTTTACTTGATGTCCATCTTTTGGAATCAAAAATAAATACTCTTGGAAAAAAAGGAGATACTTCTTTTCAAATTTATGATCATTTTGAAAAATTAATTTTAGAAAAACATGGTGTAGACTCTTTGGTATATACTCAAAACTTAGCTTATTATTTGGAGCACCCCGCCTTACTTGAAATGGTATATAAGGCCATCATAGATAGTCTTGTGCTCAGGGAGAATACTAAAAGAATAGATTAGTGCGCATTTATCCAACGCAAATTGAGCAAAAATTAGAAGTTGATCAGATACGAGATTTGATTAAAGGATATTGTCAGATGCCTATTTCTAGAGCATTGGTGATGTCGACATCACCATCAGTTGATTATGGTGAGATCAGGCAAAGATTAATGCAGACTTCAGACTATATAAAAATCGCGGAAAACGATGTAGGCTATCCAAAAGGGGGTTTAGAAGATATTAAACCACTTTTGATTAAAATTAAGCTTAAAGGCAGTTATCTAGGTGCCGATGATTTTTTCTTATTAAGCAAAGGCAATAGAATTTTAAGTCAGTGGCAGCAATTTCTTTCTAAGAACAAAGAATCCTATACTTGGCTGGCCAAACTCGTCGGTGATCTTGATGTAGATGAGGCCTTATCAGATAAGATAGACGAAGTGATCGATGAGCGAGGGGAAGTACGGGACAGTGCCAGTCCAACACTCATGAAAATCCGCCGTGACATCGTTAAATCTGAGCAAAAGGTACGTAAATCCATTAAAAACATTTTTGACCAAGTCAAAAAAGATCATTTGACAGATGAGAGTGGGGAAATCACCATCAGAGAAGGTCGGTTAGTAATTCCGGTTAAAGCAGAATTCAAACGGAAAGTAGCAGGATTTATTCATGACGAATCCGCTAGTGGTCAAACTGTTTTCATGGAACCTACCCAAGTACTCGAATTGAATAATATGGTTCGTGAGCTCGGCTATCAAGAGCAACGCGAGGTATATAGGATTTTGACTCAATTGAGTGATCGGGTCAGAATAAATTTAAGTGAATTAGAAAAGGGGGCGGATTTTCTACCAAAATTAGATTTCATAAAGGCGAAGGCCAAGTTTGCTTATCAATTTGGGGCCTGTATTCCTATATTAAAAAAAACACCAGGTATTGAATTGATCAAGGCGGTACATCCATTGCTTTGGAAGATCAATCAAGAACTGCAGAAATCAGTGGTACCTTTAAATCTTCATTTGTCTCATCAAGAGCATAGGTTTTTAATTATTTCTGGTCCCAACGCTGGAGGTAAGTCGGTCGCCATGAAAACCGTAGGTTTGCTGCAATATATGCTCCAATGTGGGTTTCCAGTTACGGTAGATCCTGCGTCTGCTTTTGGTGTATTTGATCAAATATTTATTGATATTGGAGATTCACAGTCTCTAGAAAATGACTTAAGTACCTACAGCAGCCGACTGACGGCCATGAAATATTTCAGTGAATGGGCGGACAGAAAATCCTTGATATTGATGGATGAATTTGGTACAGGCACAGAACCTCAATTTGGTGGGGCCATTGCCGAGGCATTGCTGAATAGACTCGTTCATCAACAGTCATATGGCGTCATTACAACACATTATGCCAATATCAAAAAATATGCAGATCATGCCAAGGGTATGGTCAACGGTGCAATGCGCTATGATACTGATCATTTGATTCCACTTTATGAGTTGGAAATAGGAAAGCCTGGTAGCTCCTTTGCTTTGGAAATTGCACGAAAAATAGGTTTGAATAATGATCTACTCGTATACGCAAAAAGCAAAATAGGGGTCAGTCAGGTAGATTATGACAAAATGTTGACCGAATTGCAAGGAGATAAGGCTAAATATGAAAAGCTTAACCAAGACTTGACTCAAAAGGAGGCTCAGTTGAAGCAATTGCGCAAAGATTATTTGTCTCTCAAGGAGATGTTGGAATCGGATAAAAAACGTATTCTACGCGAATCAAAAATAGAAGCTGGTCGGATTTTGGAGGGTGCCAATAAGGAAATAGAGCGAGTCATTCGGGATATCAAAGAATCCAATGCAGACAAGGAAAAAACGCGTGCAGGACGGGAGGGAATTGCGGATTTGAAACTGAAAATGGCCATTGTATCTGAAAAAAGAGAGGCTATTTCAACCGCTTTTAAGGTTGGAGATCAAGTACGGATCAAAAATCATGAAGGAACAGGTACCTTGCGACATATTAAAGGGAAAAAGGCGCAAGTCGTCTTTGGGTCTTTGACCTCATTCGTTCATCTGGATCGATTAGAAAGGATTTCTGGAGCGGTAGGAAGTAAAAATCAGCAAAAAAGACGTATTGGCGGTCTTGATTTGGCTCAAAGGCAAGAACATTTCAATAGAGAACTTGATGTGAGGGGAAAGCGACCGGAGGAAGTCTTAGCTATTTTAAATGCCTTTCTAGATGACGCCATTGTCCTGGGCAACTCAAACTTGAAAATCATTCATGGGAAAGGTCATGGTGTGCTCAGAGAGGTGATCAGAACCCATCTGAAAACCTACAGTAACATCGAAACGATACAAGACGAGCACGTAGATCGCGGAGGGAGCGGCATTACCTTTATCAACTTAAAGTAGTCCTTTGATTCAGGATAAAGTTCAATTTTACCACAGCTTTTTTTTTTATTAAAAAAATAATGATAACATTGGGTATTATTAACCAAACAAATGAACCATGAAAAAGAATTTATTTATCATTATTGCATTGATGGCTATGAGCCTTTCTTATGCCCAGAGTATTCGAGTATATCACTTTGATTTCAAGGATGGCGTTGAAGCTGAAGTGGGCAAAATATTTAAGGAGTTTCAAGACCGTGAACGCAATTCTGGTTATGCGATCTTACAGCGAGTAGGGTTTTTAGATGGAGTTACCCACCGTGCTGTTCTTACAGGAAACCCTTCAAATTGGGGTTTTAAAGAAGATCCAAGTGATGCAGAATGGGATGCCTTTTTACGAGGAATTTGGATGCATCAACGTTCTAAAGCTCCCGGTTCACACACAGGTAAATCATTGGCATGGAAATCAGGAGATCGCGAAAAAAATAATTTAGGTAAAGTATGGATCATGAAGGTCGCTGATTCAAAAAAGTACCTTGCTGCTCATACTAAGTTTGTGAAGCAGACAGCAGAAATTATCGGTGATCGTTCGGTAGGTTTTGGTGCCATTACTATGGGAGGAAAAGGAGCCACTCATTATTCGGTACTTTACGGAGATAATTTGAGCGATGTTGAACTTACTCTAGACAAGATAAGAGCATCTAAGGCATTTGCTGAATTCATTGAAGATAGAGGTTCTGTCGAGATCATGAACAGCTATATGGTCAATACTTTGATGATAATAGATTAAATACCAAACAATGACATACAAGGAGAGCGGTCACTAATAGGTCCGCTCTTCTTTTTATTTGCCATTTTAAAATAAGCATCGTACACAACTCAATCTTTTCTATATTTTTTTTCTTGAAATCGTATAATATGAATGGACGACATCGGATATTTGTTCTTCGTTGTTTTTTGTAGTTAATCCAAATGATGTACGTTGCATTTAGAAGAGATAGTTGATGATATTGATCGGTGACGTAGGAGGTACCAAGACTGAATGGATGGTGTTGGAAAATGGGGTGTCGAGAACATTTAAGACCCTTGGAGTGAACCTGGTTCATGAGAAGCTAACTGAATACTTGAAGAAGGTAGCGACGTCCATTCAACCTTACAGCGCGGCTGAACAAGTCTACCTGTATTTTGCAGGTTTGTTGGATGTGCCGCGTCAGAGAAGAAATGTGCTTAATGAAATTAAAAAGAGTTTTCCAAAGGCAAAAATTAAAATTGAAAATGATCTCTTAGGTGCGGCAAGAGGAGCTTATTATACCTCTCCAGGATGGATAGGTATCTTGGGTACAGGTGCCAATTTTGCGTATTACAATGGCAAGATGGTCACACATAGAATTCCTTCTCTAGGCTATATACTAGGTGATGAGGGCAGTGGGGCGGCTTTTGGTAAAAAATTATTGACAGATTTTGCGCGTCAAAAACTTCCTTTAGATTTGGAAAATGAGTTTCGCAAAGCTTATAAACTCGATGAAGCGACCTTGATCAGCAAGGTTTATGACCCTATAGGCTCCAAAGCCTTTTTAGCAAGTTTCAGCTTCTTTTTACAAACTCATTTGAGCCATCCCTATTGTCATCAGTTGGTATATCAGGCATTTTTAGAGCATTTTAAAGCTGTAGCTGGTAATTACAATCCAGGTACTTTGGTCAGCTATACTGGATCGATTGCGTATCAATTCAGTACTGTGCTTGAAGCCGCCGCTGCCTCTGTGGGCATCACTATTCATTCTATTGTGCCAACTCCTATTGAAGGGCTGGCAAATTATCATAAATTAGCATAAAATATTAAGGTTAATGTCTATCACAGAGTCATCTTCTCACTATCAAGATTTAGAAAAACTAGCTTTAAGCGAGGTACTGGAAGGGATCAATAAAGAAGATCAAAAAGTAGCGTTGGCTGTATCCAAAAAATTGGATCAGATTGAATCCCTCATCGAGCAGATCGTTGTCAGGATGAAGTCAGGAGGTCGAATCTTTTATATAGGTGCCGGGACCAGTGGTCGTTTGGGCATCTTAGACGCTTCAGAATGTCCACCCACCTTCGGTGTGGGCCATGATGTGGTAATTGGCATCATTGCAGGAGGTGATGGCGCCATTAGAAAAGCGGTAGAGTTCGCTGAGGATGATGATAAGCAAGCCTGGAAGGACCTGAGCGACTACCATCTGACGGCTCAAGATAGTTTGATTGGACTGGCTGCTTCGGGTACGACGCCCTATGTATTAGGATGTGTGCGAGAGGGCAAAAAACAAGGATTATTGACAGGATGTATCGTTTGTAATCCAGACAGTGCGCTTGCCCAGACTGTGGAATTTCCTGTTGAGATCGTCTTGGGCCCTGAATATGTCACTGGTAGCACCCGGATGAAGGCAGGCACTGCGCAGAAGTTGGTACTCAATATGATCAGTACCGCAGTGATGATTCAGTTGGGTAGGGTAAAAGGTAATAAAATGATAGACATGCAATTGAGCAATGACAAGTTGATAGATCGAGGTATCAAAATGATTGTCATGGAGACCGGCCTTGATCGTGTATCAGCAGCCGCACTTCTGAACACCCATGGTTCAGTGCGCGAGGCCATAGATAATTACAATAAAAGTTGAATATACAATTGATGTTGACATAAAATGCATCAGATAGAACCTTTTTACAATTGGCTCAAGTACTATGATGCGAGTACAGACGGTCGTTCACCATTCTCAGGAAAAACCTATAATTATGATATCTATTCAGAGAAAATATACGGCTACTACATAGACCCGGCTTGGGATTATTTTGGCTCCGAAACGCTTTATGTCAAAATACTCTTCAGTGATTATGGGGAAGGCTACAGTGTACTAGAGTTTATTGGAGAATGGAATGATACAATCAATAATGACATCATGCTGCTCAAAAGAAATATTATTGAAGTGCTACAAGCCGAGGGAATTAATAAATTCATATTAATTGGAGAAAATGTGCTGAACTTCCATGGCAGTGATGACAGTTATTATGAGGAATGGTTCGAAGAAGTCGAAGAGGGCTGGATTGCATGTGTGAGTTTTCCTGTTTTTTTGCGGGAAGAAATGGCAAAGTACAACTTAGATACTTATCTGAACATGGGGGGTACGTTGGAAATCGAAAAATGGCGCACCTTAACGCCGAGTGCTTTTTATCTATTGATTTCGGGTTTGATCAGCAGGAGATTATCCATCTAAAGGTGAGATTTTCGTGACTGCTGCGATCTGAGCGATAAGGTATTTTCTGTCGCTATTGATTTGAAGGCAAAGAACACGGGTTCTTTTTAGCTCAAGATATTGATAACAAGTTTTATTGAATAAGAATTGATCCCCAACCTGGAGTGTTTTGAGAAGGCAGGTATCATCGGGGTGGTCATACTGCTTCAGCAAGGCATATAGATTTGGATCCGAGCAACTCGAAGCTTTGGGACTGCGCAGGTAATGAGCTAATTTTTTGAGGAGTAGTTCAGGAAAAACTTGTGGATTGAGCACGGGTAATGAAACTATTTTGAAGGTATTTTTCCATTCTTCACCGTGAGGATTTACTTGATTTCTATGTTTTTGATAAGTGATCAGGTGCGCGACTTCATGCAAATAGGTAATCAGGAAGGCATAATGGTTCAGGTCATTATTAATGGTGATAACATGCTTTTGATGAGTGGGTTCAAAACGATAATCCCCAAACTTTGTGCGTCTGCTTTTTTTGATTTTAAATTCAAATCCATATTGTTGATATAGTGCCAAGCAATAATTAGCCGCTTCTAGGGGTACAAAACGCTTAAAAACACTTAAATAATCTTTTTTCAATGAATGGGCTTTTTTTTAATCTATCAAAGCTCTAATTTAAGTTGCGGTCGGTCAAAATAATAGTCAAATGATAAAGAAAAATTAATCGTTGATATGGCGTTTCATTTATTATTTTTTTACGAGTTTGATGGAGTAGTTTTTTGATAGTTATCAATGTTTTCTATAAGGTATCTTAACCCTTTGATGGGAAGCTACAATGAGGGGGGTAAAGCCTTTGGTGAATTATTCTCAGCCTTCGGATGAGAATAATTCACCAAAGATAGATGTTGCGCTCATTTGAAATTGGGTGCCAATATGATACACGTAATATTTCTTGGAATTATACATAATATCTTTTTTTTAATGTGTATAGGAATAAAATAACTACTTACATTATGAAATACACCTTTCGATAAGCATTCTTTATTGAAATTATAGTGTCAAGGGTGTTTTGCTTCTCAACCCAAAGGAGGATCATTTCATTCTAAAAACTACTTTAATGGGGATACCTTCGAAATCAAAGTGACTTCTGATCTTATTGATTAAAAAGCGTTCATAAGATTCACTTATTTCTTTTGGATAACTACAGAAAAAAGCGAAGACCACAGATTGGGTCGGCAATTGGGTGATATATTTGATCCCTACGTTCTTTCCTCTGATGGCGGGAGGTGGATTCCTTTCAATTTCCTTCAATATAATTTCGTTGAGCTTTGAAGTAGGAATTTTAGTGGTTTTATTTTCGTAAATAGCCAAGGATTTTTCAATGACCTTGAAAATACGCTGTTTTTCGATCACACTTGTAAAAATGATGGGCACGTAAGACAGCGGACCGAGTTTGATTTTAATCTCTTGCTCTAATTTTACCGAAGTATTCGTTTCTTTGTTCACCAAATCCCATTTGTTCATCATGATTACGCCGCCTTTTTTATATTTATTGACCAAGGCGATAATACTCATATCTTGTGCTTCCAATCCTCGTTCGGCATCAATCATGACGATACAGACATCACTGTCCTGAAGGGCTTGAATGGCCCTTAGCACTGAATAAAACTCAATGTCTTCTTTGACCTTGGCTTTTTTTCGGATACCTGCCGTGTCGGTCAATATAAAGTCTTTACCAAACAAGGTATACCGCGTGTTGATGGCATCTCTCGTGGTGCCGGGTATGTCAGTGACGATGGTGCGCTCTTCTCCTAGCAAAGCATTGATAAAAGAAGATTTACCCGCATTGGGCCGGCCCAGAATGGCTATCTTAGGGAGTCCACTGTCGGATTCTTTCTCCTCTTCGTCAAGTTCTTTGACTACTTCATCTAGTAAATCTCCGGTGCCCCAGCCGCTGGAGGAAGCGACAGGAAATAACCTATCGGTTAAACCTAATGAATAAAACTCGGTGGTATCATCAATTCTTTTCTGATTGTCTGCCTTATTGGTCACTAAAAATAGGGGTTTGTTGACTTCCCTTAATATCTGGGCAAACTCCTCATCCAAACCATGCAATCCCGTATGGCAGTCGACCATAAATAAAATGACACTGGCCTCCGACAAGGCTTGTTGGACTTGTGCACGGATGGCTCCTTCAAAGATGTCGGTAGATCCTTTCACATAACCACCGGTATCAATAACGGTAAATTTTTTACCATTCCATTCGCAAACTCCATAATGTCGATCTCGGGTCACGCCAGACTCATCGTCCATGATGGCTTGTTTTCTTTCGATCAAACGATTGAACAGGGTAGATTTACCTACATTGGGCCTGCCTACTATTGCTACTATGTTCGCCATGTATTTTAGTTAATGAGTGGTTGCAACCTTCAATGCTGATAACCAAACTTCTTTAAAGATTTTTCTTTTTTACGCCAGTCTTTTTCGACTTTTACGTAAGTTTCTAAATGGACTTTTTTCTCGAAAAACTTCTCGAGGTCTTCTCGAGATTCAATCCCTACTTTTTTGAGACTGTCGCCACTTTTGCCAATGATGATTCCTTTTTGACTGTCGCGCTCCACATAGATGATGGCTCGGATGCGCAAGATATCTTCGGCTTCCTTGAATTCTTCTATCTCTACCTCACAGCTGTAGGGAACTTCTTTTTTATAGTTCAAGAAAATTTTTTCTCTGATGATCTCAGAGGTGACAAACCGCTCGGATTTATCGGTGATCTGATCTTGAGGAAAATAGGGAGGGTGGTGAGGCAAAGCGGACTTGATGGCTTCATAGAGTTCATCGATGTTTTCTTTCTCTAAGGCCGAAATTGGAAAGACCTGCGCCGTTGGAAATATTTCTTGCCAGTAATCCACTTTGTCTTTCACTTGCGATCCTTTTGCTTGATCTATCTTATTGATGATCACAAATTTAGCGGCCTGGTTCTCAAAGATATGTTTAATATTCACATTGTCATCATACTTCTCGCCGAGCTCTACCATGTACAAGATCAAATCAGCATCTTCCAAGGACGCTTTTACAAATCGCATCATGCTTTCTTGGAGTTTATATTGCGGATCAATGACCCCAGGGGTATCACTGAAGATCATTTGACAATCTGGTGTCGAAAGAATCCCAAAAATACGATGTCGAGTCGTCTGGGCCTTTGAGGTCATGATCGAAAGGCGTTCTCCTACCAAGGCATTCATCAAAGTTGATTTACCCACGTTGGGTTTACCTAAAATACTGACAAATCCTGCTTTAAAGGCTGTTTTATCTTGGTTCATGTGATGCACTGCGTAATATTTCTTTGTGTGATTCTGCAAAGATACTTTTTATTGTCCCATAGAATAGTCATTGATAATTGATTTTTCATCTATCAGTAATAGTAAACAGAGTAGGGTATCTTTTGGAGTGATCTGGAAATGTCTGAATGGGGGTCATCTGGGCATAACTCTCATTATTCATGATATTAAATATAAATACTGAGTTACCTCTTGTTTATTGAAAATAGCTTACTACTTTTGTATACAAATCGCGGGATGGAGCAGTTGGTAGCTCGTCGGGCTCATAACCCGAAGGTCGCTAGTTCGAGTCTAGCTCCCGCTACTACACAAGACGGACTAGTTTTTTTACTAGTCCGTTTTTTATTGCAATTATCCCTACCCCTTGTAAATGAATGGATTAACCTAAATATTGGGTTCAAATTTGAGGTTCGATATGTTCTGTCGTTCGGGCTTATGACTATTCCCTCTTGGTAACTGCACCTTATTTGCTAGTTAATTTTCATAATTAAGATTTTATTGATAGTTTAAATTTTATTTTCTAAAATCTTCATCTTTTTATTTAAGAATTAAAGATGAGTATCTTTAAAAAAGGTTTTAACTTATAAAAGAAGATAATTTAGGTTTTTATGTCGTACAGAGAAGAAAAAATAAAATCCTTAATCGGTTCAGATTATACTGACTGTAATACCCGTAAACTTCAGGATCATTGTGATTCAATACTCGATAGGGGGGTGCATGGCTTGTGTTTTAGTCCTTATGAAGGGGTACAAAAACCAGGAGATAATATTTCTCGGAAGATCAAATTCGTAGAAGACTTGAAATCATCAAACCGCATACCAAATGGATCAGAATTTTCTCTTGCACCGATGGCAATGAATTGATTCCAAAGTTGGCCAAGGAATATGGCATAAAGACGTTGGTCGGAGCGTGGCTCGGTGATCATGAGAAAAGCAATGCAGATGAAATTCGTTCTCTTATCGATTTATGTGATTCTGGATTAGTAAATATTGCTGCGGTAGGTAACGAGGTGATGTACAGAGGAGATCTTTCCGAAGCTCAGCTACTCAATTGCATTCAAGAGGTCAAATCATCTGTAAAAGATATCCCTGTAGGCTATGTTGATGCTTATTATGAGTTCAACACCCGGCCAAAGATATCAGCGGCTTGTGATTTGATTTTAGCCAACTGCTATCCTTATTGGGAAGGGTGTCATTTGGACTATTCTCTATTATACATGAAACAAATGTATCAAGCGGCCTTGGATGCTGCTGATGGCAAAAAGGTAATTATTACCGAGACCGGCTGGCCCAGTCAGGGAAGTGACTTAGGAGATGCCCACCCATCTTATGACAATGCCCTTAAATATTTCAGTAATGCTCAGCAGTGGGCTGAGGAAGATGAAATCGAAATATTTTATTTTTCCTCCTTTGATGAATCTTGGAAAGTAGATTCAGAAGGTGATGTCGGCGCATTTTGGGGCCTTTGGGATAAGGAAGAAAAAATAAAATTTTAGAATTAAGAAAAGCAGAACTATATGAAATATACTGATGTTTTTTCAATGCCTGAAGCTGCAGCTGTCTGCTACTCCGGGTACAGGGAGGGTCAGCAGCCTGGGATCAATGACCCTAGCTACGAGCAAGTGAAGGAAGACTTATTGATCGTACAGGCCAACTGGACATACGTACGCCTTTATAGCTGTGATTCACATTCTCGAACTGTACTTGAGGTGATTGAAAAAGAAAAACTTTCCCTCAAAGTTATGCTGGGCGCTTATATCAATGCTGAGGAGAATAATCCAAATTGTCCTTGGGGAGGAAATGATTTTTCTGAAGAAGCCTTGGCATCTAACAAAGAACATAATCATCAAGAAGTTGATGAATTGGTGCGTTTAGCTAACAGCTATCCTACCATTATCTTTAGTTTGGCTGTAGGCAATGAGGCAAGTGTAGATTGGACTGATCATATGGTAGCAGTTTCTCAAATTATTTACTATGTGAGGCAAGTGAAAAAGGGAGCAAAACAGCCGGTAACATTTTGTGAAAACTATGTTCCATGGCTGGGTAAACTAGAACCATTGGTCAATGAAGTAGATTTTATCTCAATACATACCTATCCGGTATGGGAATACAAAACCATAGATGAGTCACTTGAATTTACAAAGCAAAATTACAGGACGGTCGCAGAAAAATACCCAAATAAGTTGATCGTCATAACCGAGGCGGGGTGGGCGACCTCATCAAATGATCAAGGAATCCCCAAAGCTCATGTGAATCAAATTTTTCAAAAAATTTATTATCAACAGTTAAGCGCTTGGTGTAAAGAGGATCAGATTCTGGCCTTTGTCTTTGAGGCATTTGATGAGCCGTGGAAGGGATCCTCAGATCCAAATGAACCTGAAAAGCACTGGGGATTGTACTTTGAGAATCGTACCCCAAAGTTGGCTTTTTCTGATAGAGGTGAATATAAGCGATCTTTCAAGATCTGATAATAAATTTGGGATTTCAGTTAGGTATGGTTCAATCATATTGTTATCAATATTCTTTCATGAGCGTTCATTTGTCATCAGCTCTCATTATTTATTATTTACGTTTTTTGAGAATAAAGTTTTCTATTTAATTAGTAATCCAAACATTGATTAAACAAAAAATAGTAATTGTAGAATAATTTTATTTTCATTGCCCAACAAAACTTATAGTGGATAGTATCATTATAGTAATATTAACTTATTAAAGAGCTCAATTCCGTTGTGATAACAATTGAGATGTTTATAAAGAGCTAATTAATTGAAAAGAGCACCCCATTTATCCTGTATATATTAAAGAATTAATAGGACTTTGATTTGTGATTTTATTTAAATAGTGATTCAACATGTGAGTTAAAGACGCTCAATACCATTCACAATCCGGATACTGCAGATATTTTTATGATTGATAAGAAAAAGATTTTTTTAGGAACGACCGAAGCTGATTTTTCAGAAAAAAAGATAGCTGGAAAATTGCTTCAAATAGGTGATGAGACATTTTATAAAATAAGCCATTTTGATGAGATGCGATCGTTCTTTATGACGGTGGTGAGTCATTCCAATCATTGGATGTTTATTTCAAGCACGGGTGGTTTATCTGCAGGGAGAAAAGATTGTAACTCAGCACTGTTTCCTTATTATACGGATGATAAGATTACGAGTTCTGCTGAAATAACAGGTAGTAAAACCTTGTTTTTGGTTTCAAAAGGGGATAAGACTTCTTTATGGGAGCCCTTTTCTAGCAAATATGCGGGAATTTATAAGGTCACGAGAAATCTGTACAAAAATGCCTTTGGAAATAAGATCATCTTTGAAGAGATCAATCATGATTTAGCATTGAAGTTCACCTACCAGTGGAATTCTAGTGATCATTTTGGATTTGTTAAAAAATCCACCATTACCAATGAGGGAGGAGAGGCAGTTACCCTTTCCTTGTTAGATGGGATCCAAAATCTATTGCCTCATGGCGTAGAGCAAGCCGTTCAAAGCGGTAGCAGTAATTTAGTAGATGCTTACAAAAAATGTGAATTAGAGACTGATTCTGGTGTGGGCATCTATTCTTTGAGTGCCATCATAGTGGACAGAGCAGAGCCTAGCGAGGCTTTAAAAGCCAATGTAGTTTGGTCTTTAGGTTTAGATCATGCAATAATACTGCTTTCCTCTAGTCAACTAGATAATTTTAGAAGGGGCGGGGTACTCAATCAAGAAGAGGATGTGAAAGCAGAAAAAGGCGCTTATTTTCTGCATGACGAAATTTCACTATCAGCAAAAGAACAAAAAAATTGGTTGATTGTCGCGGATGTAAATCAATCTATTTCAGATATTATTAAGATTAAGGAAAGACTCAAGTCAAAAGAGAATCTACTTGATCAAATTAACAAAGACATTGAAGCAGGTTCGATGCATTTACTTGAATTGGTGGGTGCTGCAGATGGGTTGAGGTTATCTGCGCATAGGCCTCGTAATATTCGTCACTTTTCCAATACCATGTTCAACATCATGCGTGGGGGTATCTTTGATCATAATTATCAGATAGGAAAGATTGACTTCTTAGAATATTTGTCCAAAGCGAATAAAAATGTTTTTGCCGAAAAAAAGGTTCTTCTAGATAATTTATCTGATGTGTTTGACCTTTATGATTTACGTCAATTAGCCGAAAATGAAAGTGCTGATTTTAAAAGATTGTGTACGGAGTACTTGCCCTTGATGTTCAGTAGAAGACATGGCGATCCGAGTCGCCCATGGAATCAGTTTTCAATCAATACGAAGAGCGAAGTAGATGGCTCCAAAATATTGGATTATCAGGGAAATTGGAGAGATCTTTTTCAAAATTGGGAAGCACTTGCATATTCATACCCAGAATTCATTGAAGGGATGATATATAAGTTCTTGAATGCCACTACGTTTGATGGCTACAATCCTTACCGCGTTACCAAAGATGGATTTGACTGGGAGACCATAGAGCCAGGCAATCCATGGGCTTATATCGGTTACTGGGGGGATCATCAAATCATTTATTTACTCAAATTTTTGGAGTTCATTGAAAACTATTATCCTAATAAACTAGCGGAGTCTTTTTCGAAGAATTTGTTTGTTTATGCCAATGTGCCTTATATGATCAAGGATTATGAAGATTTATTAGAAAATCCGAAAGATACCATTGTTTACGATTATGCAAATGAAGCGCGCATACAAGCACAACGTACAAAAATTGGCGCAGATGGTGCCTTGCTTACTGATGCCAATGACCAAATTTATAAGGTCAACTTCATTGAGAAAGTTTTAGCTACTGTTTTAGCTAAAATGTCAAATTTCATACCTGAGGGTGGAATTTGGATGAATACCCAACGTCCCGAGTGGAATGATGCTAATAATGCCTTGGTTGGAAATGGTGTCTCAATGGTTACCTTGTACTACCTAAAAAGGTTTCTTAAGTTTTTTGAAAATATTTTAAGTAAATATGATCGAGAGGATATTGGGATCTCAGTAGAGTTAAAGCAATTCTTAAGTGAGCTTACCCATGTTTTAGCTCAAAATCAGACATTATTGAGGAGTAATATTTCTGATAAAGAGCGTAAAAGGGTATTGGATGGCTTAGGAAGTGCCGGAAGTTCTTTCAGAAAGGTCATTTACACCCAAAGGTTTTCAGGGCAAAAAGTAAAAGTGCATACAGCAGAGATTACTTCATTTATTGATCTATCAAGTTTGTTCTTAGCCCATTCTATTAAAGCAAACAAAAGAAAAGACCACCTTTACCATGCCTATAATTTGATGACCGTGAAAGGTAAGGATGAAGTTTCCATTTCCTACCTACCAGAAATGCTCGAAGGGCAAGTAGCAGTATTGAGTTCAGGATTTTTATCTTCAAGTGAGAGTTTAGAGGTTTTGGACGCATTGAAGTCTAGTAGTTTGTTTAGGGTCGATCAATTTAGTTATATACTTTACCCTAATAAAAGCTTACCTAGGTTTGTTGAGAAGAATACCATACCTCAGGAGGCCATATTAAATTCGGATCTCCTGAAAAAGTTGATTGAACACAAGAATGTTCAGGTAGTTGAAAGAGATGCACTTGGAGAATATCACTTCAACGGCGCTTTTAATAATGTCAACTCTCTTAAAGCTTCGCTCGAATCGCTTCCTGAGATGTATCAAGCATTGGTAAAAAGAGAATCTGAGGCCCTATATCAAATCTTCGAAGGCGTATTTGATCATAAATCTTTTACCGGAAGGTCAGGAACATTCTTTGGATATGAAGGTCTGGGCTCTATCTATTGGCACATGGTCTCAAAGTTGTTATTAGCTACTTTCGAGATAACCAAGGATGCTGTGAAGCAAAAAGAGGACAAGGCCCTTGTCGGTAGGTTATTTGATCATTATTTTGAGATCAACGAAGGAATTGGAGTCAATAAATCTCCAGAATTATATGGCGCCTTTTCCACAGATGCCTATTCACATACACCCGGAGGTAAGGGTGCCCAGCAGCCTGGGATGACTGGTCAAGTAAAGGAAGACCTTTTGAGTAGGTGGGGAGAACTGGGCATTGAGGTGCAAGAGGGCATTTTGACATTTGATCCCTTTATGTTGCGATATGATGAGTTTTTGACTGAAAATCAAGACTATGTTTACGTCAATGTACTTAAGGAAAGATGCTCGATTGCACTTGAAAAGGACAGCTTAGGCTTTACTTATTGTCAGATACCCATCATATATCAAGCGTCACATACTTCAAAAATTGAAGTGCATTTTAACGACGGGGCACGACGGATCATTGAGGGAAACCAATTAGATTTGACTGTGAGCCGCATGATATTTAAAAGAACCAATGAGATCCATAAATTGGTCGTTTTCTTGATGCTAGATTAGTGAATTCAGGAGATTATAGACGGAATTATTCATAAAAAATAAATGGTCTGGGGGTAGGCATAGATATCAATACATAAAATGAAAATACATAAGGCAGTATTCATTCTTATTTTAGCCCTCGCATGCAAGCCGGCTACTAATTTAAATCTTGTTACAATATCAGGTAAGCAGTTATTGGTAAATAACGAGACCTACTTCATCAAAGGCATTTGTTACCATCCCGTACTTCAGGGTAGTACTAAGCGTTCTTTTGACTTGATAGATCAGGATTTGTCTTTAATGGTAGAGGCAGGTATCAATACCATCAGAGTATATGAACCTATCATATCAGAAGAAGTACTTGATAAAATTTGGGCCGCAGGTCTTAAAGTCATTATCAGTTTTGGGTACGATCAAAAAGGTACTTTTGATATTTCATCAAGTACTTATTTAGATTATATAGAGAAATACAAGTTTCACCCATCTATTTTGGCTTGGGAGCTTGGGAATGAATATAATTTTCATCCTGAGTGGTTCACTAGCGACATAAAAAACTGGTATCAGATACTTAATGAGTCTGCAGCGTTCATCCATGAGTTGGATAAAACCCACCCAGTTGCCACCGCACATGGGGAACTGCCAGATAAGTTAGCACGAGGCATGTGTCCCAACATTGATATATGGGGTATGAATGTGTACCGATGGGATCAACCCGCATCAATCATAGAAGATTGGAAAAAGTTGAGCGATAAACCCATGTATTTTTCTGAAAGTGGTGCTGATAGTTATATGACCATAGCTAAGGCTGGGTTTGAGGCGGGTGAAAATCAAAGGGCTCAGGCAGTAGCAAATGCGAATATTATAGATGAAGTTCTCAAAAACGCGGCAGATAACACTGGCCTATTTATCTTTTCTTTTACCGATGGCTTATGGAAGGCGGGAAATCCTAATGTACAGGACGTAGGGGGATGGGCTCCTAACAGTAGCGGTGTCCCTTATGACGGGGTGCCTAATGAAGAATATTGGGGTATTGTTGACATCAATAGAAATAAAAAGCTAACTTTTGATGTAATTAAAGAGCTGTTCAACAAAAAATATTAATCATGTCTATAAATAATAAAGTTCCCTTCGGTCAAAAAATAGCATTTGGATTTGGTATGCTCGCCAATCAAATGTTTCCAGCCGTTATAAGTATTTTTATTGTAGTTCTTGTCCAGAGTTTAGGCTTTCCTGGATGGATGTGGGGATTTGTTATGATTTTCCCAAGACTTTTTGATGCCATAACCGATCCGATTATGGGTTTTATCTCTGATAACACCAAATCAAAGTGGGGGCGTAGACGTCAATATGTTTTTTTAGGAGCTATAATAATGGGTTTTTCATTCATTGTCATGTGGCAGCTCCATAAAGAAAGTAACATTGATTATAACTTCACCTATTTTCTTTTATGGTCATTATTCTTTTATGTTGGGTTGACAATATTTAGTGTTCCATATGTAGCCATGGGATATGAAATGAGCGATGATTTTCACGAAAGAACAAACATTATGGCTGTCGCTCAATTTATCGGCCAGTGGGCGTGGGTCATTGCCCCATGGTTTTGGGTCATTATGGATGATCAAAATTTTTTTGAATCTAGTGAAATTGCAGTAAGAGAGTTGGCAGTATGGGTGGGTTTAGTGTGTATGACTTTTGCAATGATACCGGCTATTTTTATAAAAAGTAAATCAACTTTAAATCAAGATTACGATAGCATTACTTTTAAAAACATCATTAAAAGTTTATACAGCATATTTGTTATCAACTTTAGTCAAGCATTCAAAATAAAAGCATTTAGAAAATTATGTATTGCCACTTTTCTAATTTTTAATGCTTTCAATACGGTAGCAGCATTTACCTATTTCATCATTGTTTTCTTTTTATTTAATGGTGTGACAGGCCCTGATGGAGCCTGGTGGTGGCCTACTCTTTTTGGAAGTGTTGGAGCTTTAGTAACCACTTTCTTGGTAATTCCCGCGGTAACTATACTGTCAAACAAAGTAGGTAAAAAGAAAGCATTTATAGTTTCACAATCAGTTTCTATCATAGGATATATTATGTTTTGGTTTTTATTTATACCAGGAAAGCCTTATATGTTTTTACTTGCATTACCTTTTTTCTCTTTTGGGATTGGGGGTTTATTTACGCTGATGATGTCAATGACCGCAGATGTGATTGACTTAGACGAATTGAATACAGGAAAAAGACGTGAGGGTATTTTTGGTGCCATATATTGGTGGATGGTAAAATTTGGATATGGAATTGCCGGAGGATTAAGTGGTGTGATTTTATCTGTAATAGGTTGGGAATCTGGAAGTGCTACTCAAACCGAAGAAGCATTGTATGGCTTACGATTATTTTTCTCTGGATTGCCCATATTGGGGACTTTATTAGCTATTTACGTGATGAGAGATTATGAGATTACCGAGGAAAAGGCCAAAGAAATTTCCGCCAAGTTGGCAGCTCGTAAAGCCTAATATGTCATCTGATCTCATCCTGAAGTTATTAAAAAGCGATTAACAGTCATTCTCTTGGCTAATTCCATATTCAAATGATTATCAATGATATTTATTTTTAGACAAGTATGAAATGATATAATTACAACTTATGGTCTTGATCAACTGATGATCACATCAATATTGCGCATTTTTAGTTTTTTAAGAATAATGGATTGATCATGGCGAAAATACTGAGTGTTTTTTTTTGGTGATGACTGTCCAAATTGGAGCTGGGAATGATATATTTGATTCCGCCAATCAAGTGTTGCAGGAAGTAGATGCCAGCTCAAAATGGGGAAATAAGAGAATTTTTTCTTTAAGTTTGGCTCAATCTACATTGATCAATTGGGCTGCGGGGTGTGAAACAGTTTTGCTGTGAATGGTTTGATGAAATGTTTTACATATTACACCTATAGTAAGACAAGTTGGGAAAAGAAATTAATATCGGTTATGGTTTTATAAAGCAAGGGAACAATGAGCGGTATCTTAAAACAGATGACAAGTTCCATGTGGTGTCTAAGTTCGGACACCGTATCAAGGAATGCTTAAATTATACCTTGTTACTTAATTTTGATACGCAGTATGAAAGGTAATATTTTATGTGCTGTAAAGAAGCATTGTTTTGGTCGATTGCATCGATGTTTGGGACGCCATGTGAGAGGGATTCTTCAAAAGTCTCATAGCAACTTTTCTACTATAGTCAGATTAAATTTATGTACCAGTAAACTAAATTACTCGTTAAAAAAAGATGACATCTCTGGAACAGTATCATAGGTTACTTTACCAAAATGAAGCAACTTTAAAGGTTTTGAAAAAGAAAGCACTGGTCATCTTAATTTCCCGTTTACTTGTTACCGCTGCTTTTATATTACCCGTGCTACTCTACCGCGCAGAGTGGGTGATAGGGGCGTTTTTTATAGGTTTGGGCTTGATTAGTATTTTTCTCATTTTAATTAAACAAACAGATCGTATTAACTGGTATAAAACATTGATTACTAATAAAATAAATATAAATAATAAACAGATAATTTTATCAAATAAATTGGGTTTTGGTGAATATAATGACGGGAGCAAATTTTCTGATCCGCGTCATGATTACGCGTATGACTTAGATTTTTTTGGTCCAAAATCTTTGTTTCATCTAATCAATCGTACCCGGACTTTTTTGGGTTTGCAGACCTTAAAAAACGATTTCTTAGAAAGTTATGAACCTCGGTTTATAAAAGATCGCCAGGTGGCCATTAAAGAACTTTCCGCCCAGATTGAATGGCGCCAATCTTTTGAGGCTATTGCTACAGAAGTGAAGGACGAGGAGAGACATATTGAATTATTGAAGGCATGGACCTTGAAAAAGAGAAAAACGATTCCAAAAGTAGTCAATTTGCTTTTTTTAGTCCTTGGAGCATTACCTGTGCCTTTGTTTATATCTTACTATTTTTCGAAATTGGAAATTTACTATGACTTAGGTTTCACCGCGATATTGATCAATTGGCTGATCACAGGACTACATTACAGAATAATTAATGAAGATTTCATTATGGCTGATCACATAGATCAGATCCTCAAGAAATATGGCCTACTTTTGGCGCAAATAGATCAGCAAGTTTTTAAAAGTTCTTACTTGACGGATCTTAAGACATTAACATTCTATGAGCAACGTTCGGCACACGATCATGTCAAGCGATTGTCAAACATTGTACATCAATTGGGGAGTTTTCGTAACCCTTTAGCAGCCCTTTTGTTGGGAGGACTTTTTCTCTATCATCTAAATGTGAGGACGTTGATGTTAAAATGGAAGCGAAGATTTGGCGACCATCTATTCATTTGGATACAAGCCCTAGGACAATTTGAGAGTTTGAATAGTTTTGCCCATTTTTCCTTTAATAACCCTGAGTACGTATTTCCTATCCTCAATGATCGATTTGAGGTTGAATTCATAAACATGGGTCATCCGATGGTGGCCAAAAATGAATTGGTAACCAATACTCTTACGCTCCAGGACTCAAAATTCATTTTACTGACGGGTTCCAATATGTCAGGAAAAAGTACTTTTTTACGTGCCTTAGGGATCAACTTCGCTTTGGCCAAGATGGGAGCCCCGGTATGTAGTGATCAGGCCCAAATTCATCCTTTGCCCATGATGGCCACGATGAGACATGCAGATTCATTGAGCGAGGGGAAATCCTACTTCTTTGCCGAAGTACAAAAGTTAAAGACTGTCATGGCTCAGTTGGAGAAGGGCAGATGCTTGCTCTTGATGGACGAAATATTGCGAGGGACCAATTCAGACGATAAAATTTTGGGGTCGATGAAAATCCTAAAAAGGGTGATTGCTCAAAAAGCCTTGGGCCTCTTGGCCACCCATGATCTTCAATTATGCGATTTGGAGCAAGATTATCCCGATCAGATGGTCAATTATTGTTTTGAAAGTGAGATCAAAAATGACGAACTTGTCTTTGATTACAAGCTGAGAAAGGGCGTCTGCAAAAGCAAAAGCGCCACGTTCTTATTGAAGCAAAACAAGATTATTTGATTTTAGTCACTATTTATTTATCCACGATCGGACAATTATTTGCTGAATTAGAATAAAATGAAACTAGGTCAAACTATTTTTAAAGCCAGGATTTTTTGAAGATAACTATCAGAGGCTCATTTAATAGCTATCCTTAAATCAATTACTGAAAACGATACAAAGAGGCCCTAAGCAATTCATTAATTAGGATACCGATGGAAATAAACGAGAAACTGTCAATAAAAGAGAAAGTAGGCTATGCCTTAGGTGATGGAGCGGCTAATATCGCTTGGCGTGGTGTTTCTACGTTTTTATTTGTTTTCTACGTAGATGTGTTTGGATTAGATCCTATTTCTGTCGGTCTGCTTATGCTTGTGGCCCGTTCGAGTGATGGATTGAGCGATGTATTTATGGGTGTCCTAGGAGATCGATCAAACTCAAAATATGGTAAATTTCGGCCTTGGGTATTATGGACTGCCGTCCCCTTAGCACTCATTTTATCCTTACTTTTTACCGCTCCGGAATTAGGTAATCAGGACAAGATGCTTTATGCCTACGTCACTTATATTCTATTTACATTGATATACACGGCCAATAATATCCCTTATGGAGCTTTGATGGGGGTCATGACCGGTGATGATAAGGAACGTACCAGTCTGGGATCTTATCGCATGGTAGGGGCCTTTGCAGGTGGAATGTTGGTACAAGGTGCCTTGCTCTATTTGGTAGTTTTCTTTGGCAATGTAAATCCTACAGTCGAATGGGAGCCATTGCCTGACGGAAGCTCATACGAAGTACGGGTTACGGCTCCAGTCGACGTAGCGAGTGCGCGCATCAATCTTAAGAAAGGACTTGGAAAATTTATGTTAAAGGAAGAGGCGGCATCAAATACAGCGCCTACTCAAAGTATTAGCTTTTCAATGAAAGCACAGCAGGAATATGTATTCATTTTATCCGGGAGAGAGGAGATCGATCAGAGTGACTTGTCTTTAATCAATCAAAAAGAGGGATACAGTAAATCTATCTATTTATTATCCGTATTTCTAGCCCTGTTTATGATCGTGACCTTTCTTATGACCAATGAACGGGTCAAACCCCCAGTGGATCAAAAGAAAGATTTGGCTAAAGATTTCAAACAACTCCTGAACAATCGACCTTGGCTCGTTCTGTTGGTCATTGGTTTGCTGTTCAATATTTATACCTCCATCAAAATGGGTATTATTGTTATTTATTTCCTCCATTACCTTAATAATGAGTTATTGGCCTCTAGCTTTATGATTGCGCTGACCTTGGCGTCCATCTTGGGGGCCATGAGTGTGGCTCCTTTAGGAAGAAGATATGGTAAGAAGAGGTTGTTTATAATGGCCTTGATCTTTTCAGCTCTTGTGAATTGCCTGTTCATCTTCTGTGGACCCAATGACTACATACCCATATTTGCGATTGGGATGATATCAGAGTTTGCGGCTGCCATGTTTCCTACCTTACTCTTCGTGATGCTTGGAGATGCCGCAGACTATTCCGAATGGACCCATGGGAGACGTGCCACAGGCCTTATTTACTCAGCAGGATCTTTGGCAACTAAATTTGGAGGAGGTATCGCTGGAGCCATCATAGGCTTTGTACTGGCTTCGTATCATTATGATGGGCAAGATGCAGTAGCGGCCGAAGGTGCCGCTACAGGAATTATCATGCTGATGAGTTGGGTGCCTGCCATGATTGCCTTGGCAGCCGCATGCGTAATGAGCTTTTATCCTTTGAATAAAGAGAAAATGGATTTAATTACGCAAGATTTGACCACCAAGCGGTGCGGATTATCAGTAGTTTAATATAATATATCGTTACATAATGAAGTCAATGAATAACTTTCCAGAAAATTTTACTTGGGGATCAGCTACCTCTTCTTACCAAATAGAAGGTGCAGCAGACGAAGCTGGAAAAGGTCCTTCGATTTGGGATGCTTTTTGTACTGTGCCCGGTAGAGTGGCTAAGGGTGATCGTGGAGATATTGCTTGTGATCATTACCATCGCATGAGAGAAGATGTTGCATTGATGAAAGCCATGGGACTGAAAGCCTATCGATTTTCGATAGCTTGGCCACGCATTATGCCCTCCGGCAAAGACCAAGTGAATGCCGAAGGCCTCAAATTTTATGATGATCTGATCAATGAACTATTGGATCAAGGGATCGAACCTTGGGTCACTTTATACCACTGGGACTTGCCCTTGGCCTTGCAGATGGAAGAAGATGGCTGGCTCAACGGCGAGATCGCGAATTATTTCGAATCTTATGCCAGGGTTTGCTTTGCGCGCTTTGGAGACCGCGTCAAACATTGGATTACTCTCAATGAACCTTGGGTAGTAGCTATTTTAGGCTATGGTATGGGTACCTTTGCACCTGGACGCAACTCAAAATCTGAACCCTATGTGGTTGGCCACAACCTCCTTCGGGCCCATGCGCAAGCGGTGAGGTGTTATCGAGAGGAATTTCAAGCCCATCAAAAAGGACTCATTGGCATCACTTTAAACTGTGATTGGCGGGAGCCCTTAACAGATAAAAAAGAAGATGTAGCTGCTGCTCAGCGTGCCTTAGAATTCTTTCTGGCCTGGTTTGCAGATCCCATTTATCTGGGACAGTACCCCATAAGCATGGTGGATCGATTGGGAGATCGACTGCCCCAGTTTACTGAAGAAGAAAAAGATCTATTGATGGGATCTAGTGACTTTTTTGGTTTGAATCATTATACAACCTTATTTGCTGCCGATGCGCGAGGCAACTTGGAAGTAGGTTCCGTTTATGGAAATGGTGGCCTCTCCGAGGACCAAGACGTCAATCTTTCGGCGGACCCAAATTGGAAAAAAACGGCGATGGGTTGGGCCGTAGTTCCTTGGGGTTGTCAAAAGCTTTTGGCCTGGATATCGGATCGATATGATGCGCCAGATATCTATATTACAGAAAATGGATGCGCTTATGCCGATGTTCCTACCGAAGGGAAGGTCCAAGATGATGAGCGCATCGCGTATTATGAAGGCTACCTCAATGCTTGTCATGAGGCGATCGAGAAGGGTGCTCAATTAAAAGGCTATTTTGCCTGGTCATTGCTGGATAATTTTGAATGGGCTTCTGGTTATGACAAGCGATTTGGCTTGCATTACGTAGATTTTGATACCTTGGAACGTATTCCGAAAGCCTCGGCAGATTGGTACAAAAAAGCCATTGAGGCAAATGGGATAAAAGATAAATGATAAATTTAAAAGATACTGAAACTATTATTTTTGACCTCGGAGGGGTGATCATTGACCTAGATTCAAAAAGGGTTATCGATCAGTTTCAAAAGCATTCGAATAAGTCTGCCGAGAATATCATCCGCTTAATTTCTAAATCCCAAGATTTGATCGATTATGAGGTGGGCAAGATGACAGATTCAGAATTTTGTCAAGTAGTCAATCAATTGTTGTCCATCGAACTGTCTCAAACCTCTTTCGAAACCATCTGGAATTCCTTTTTGGGTACTATTAAGCTGGATAAACTGCATTTGATGCTCGAATTAAAAGAAAAATTTAACGTTTTAATTTTGAGTAATACTAATCCCATCCATCAGAGGGCATTTGACCGACGGGTAGGAGAGCTTATTCCTTCAAAAACCATGGCAGGCATGGTGCATACGGCTTATTACTCACATGAATTGGGACTACGGAAGCCCAATCCTCATATTTACCAAAAGGTCGTTGACTTGCAAAATTTAAATCCTGCAAAAACCTTATTTTTTGATGATTGCCTTGAAAACATAACTGCGGCTCAGGCGAGCGGCATTCAAGCCATACAAGTAACCTATTCAGATCAAATTCTGGATCAATTGAGATGAAAGAACAAAAGATATTATTGATTCATACTGCCCTTTTTATCATCACCGTGATCACAACCACCATAGCAGGAGCAGAGTGGATGTATGGTCGATGGCTCTTTATCGACGAATATTCCTTAACTCAAGAAGAGCTTTGGAATGGATTGTCTTTTTCTATCCCTTTTTTACTGATTTTGACCGTTCATGAGATGGGACATTTTATAGTGGCGAGAATGAATCAGATCAAGGTGACCCTGCCCTATTATATTCCCATGTGGCTGGGTTTTATCCCTGGTATGCCCTCCTTTGGTACCATGGGGGCATTCATTCGTATTAAAGCAGTTATTCAAAGTCGTCGAGAATATTTTGATGTAGGAGTGGCGGGACCCATCGCTGGATTTGTGATGGCCCTCTTGGTGTTATGGTATGGCTTCAGCCATTTGCCGCCTGCGGAGTACATTTTTGAAATCCATCCCGAATACAAAGTACATGGGTTGGATTATGCCGAACATGTTTATAAGGGCGAAGGAATGGCTTTTCAGTTGGGAGAAAATCTAATTTTTTGGTTCTTTAAGACCTATGTTGCAGATCCTGCCTTGCTGCCACATCCCAATGAAATGATTCATTATCCCTTTATCTTGGCGGGCTATTTAGCCTTGTTTTTCACAGCTCTCAATTTATTACCCATTGGTCAACTGGATGGGGGTCATGTTGTTTTTGGATTATTTGGCTCCAGAATAGCCCAAAGGATCAATCAGGTTTTTTATACTTTATTTATATTTTATGCAGGACTGGGCTGGATTTCACCAGATCTCTTAGCAGACGTCTCCCTGGAGAGTGTCTTTATTTTCCTAACTTATTTAGGGGTCTATCTTTATTTTGTCTATTTGGCCGTGACTTCGATGATTACTGAGACAAGGGATCGCTGGTTCTTTGCGGTGGTACTGCTGACCTTGCAATATGTGGTGACCAGTTTTACTGCGATAGTGGGTTATGATGGTTGGTTGCTCTTTGTGTTTTTAATCGGACGTTTTTTTGGGGTTTACCATCCTAAAGGCATAGACGATATACCTTTGGACGAAAAAAGAAATGTAATCGGATGGGTGGCGATATTGATTTTCCTTTTGTGCTTCAGTCCACAGCCTTTTACTTTGGGTTAGCTTTGGTATGTCAGAAGGTTCCCAGACTTAAAAAACCATCTCTATAAATTGATAAGCCTTGGGTCGGTGACACCGATCCCCATATTCTCATCTAGGTTATTTTTTGTGATATAAGGTGGCATATTTGGATTTATAGCCTCGAAAATCGTTCCTTCCAGAGACATAAATACCTTCTTGATAAAGTTCATCTTCAAAGATTTTGGCGTCAATAGGATCTTCTGGATCTGAAGACAATTCTATCAAATTTCCTGAGGGATCACGAACGAAAATTTGAATGGCTCCATCGGGTAGTCGTCTTACTTTACCCCAGGGTTGTATGTCAATGATTCCCAAATCTTTCATCCTAAAAAATAGAGCATTGATATCATCTACTTGCACACAGATATGGCCCCGGAACGAATGAGTATCCTCCCACTCGGTTAAATGCAACTGTTGTTGATCATTGAATTTGAAAAAGGCCGTAGGGTAGTCAAATAAAAAGGCGGGAAGGGGTTCTAATCCCAATTCTTTTTCATAAAAAATACAAGCGGCTTCTAAGTCCTTTACAATTAAGGCGACATGATTGATTTTTATTGCTTTTGCCATGGAATTACTATTTAAAATTGCTCATAAAATTTTAAAGGATAGTGAGACCCTTTAAGAAGGCCACTTTAGCGACACTGCAACCTGGTAAACCCAAATCTTTAGTTTCCAGGATATATCAAAAAAAGTGAGCCAACTAGTATAAGAATCTTGTTTTTTTTTCTCATCAAAGAGAAATTGATAGCCAAATATTTCGATATTGACTAGGTTCATGAAAGAAGCTCTCTTAAAAAATGAATCGACTTTTTTGACAGCATGTGATAAAAAGATTCTGTTACCGCCGAACTGCCATGATCTTCCAAAAATTTTTTTTGCTCAGGACTCAAGTTTTCAGGATGGTCATCAATCGAGTTGGGATAGGGGTTGGCCGGAGTTCGGTCCAATGGCGAACAAAATTCAACCGAAAGGACGCGGTCATAGTTTATAGTTTTCAAGGCATCTAAGATATTAGTCCATGGGAGATGCCCCATCCCTGGGGCCATGCGGTTGTTATCCGCTACGTGAAAACCTACCAAACGATCTTTGCTACTTTTTATGGCTTCCGCCATATCTATTTCCTCAATATTCATGTGGAAGGTATCCAGACATATACCACAGTTGGGACCTACGGCTGTCGCCAACGCCAGGGCTTGATCGGCCCGGTTGATGAAATAGGTTTCAAATCTATTGATGGGTTCAATACCAATAGAAATTCCCAGATTTTCTGAATAATCATAAACTTCTTGCAGCGCATCTACTGCCAATAGCCACTCGTCCTCTGGTTTACCCTCCGGAATCAGTTTACCAACTGTAGCCGGCACCACAGACACCATGTTGCCTTCCAATCGATGGATCATGTGTATAACGTCTTTGACATATTGAACTGATTTTTTTTCTTTGTGCGATATCTTTGGCGAGCAAATTGCGATCTTCAAGCATCAAGGTCACCGCCCCCCAACAGGTTAAATGATGGGATTTAAGTAACCGCAAGACATGAGTCGTGTCATATAATTCAGGACTGCCTTGGATTTCAATTTTGTCATAACCCAGACCTGCGATTCGGGTGAGGGTGGTTTCGATACTTTCGGCACGCATCCAATTGTGTATTGCGATTTCCATGTAATGAGGTTTGATAAGAATGAGGTATCAAATTAAAGGAAATTTAGCATTTTTAATAGAAATTAGAATACTTTATGTGGCCAATGAAACTTCAAATAGCTTAAGTACTTTAAAAACGCCAGATATACCTTTTTTTCTGCTAATTTTGACTTTCCAGATCAGCATTTACTATGAAAAAAATATATTTTTTGGGTACCTGCAGTACCTGCATTCGTATCATGAAAGATTTAGATATGGCTTTAGATGGGTTTGAGAAAATAGATATCAAACTCCATTCCCTTACTTTTGATGAAATTGATCAAATGTGTGATTTGGCAGGGAGTTATGAGGCTCTTTTCTCCAAAAGAGCCATGAAATACAAAGCCTTAAAGGATCAAACACTTCAAGAGTTTGATTATCGAAAGCTAATCCAAGAGGAATATACTTTTTTAAAACGTCCTGTATTTATCTTTGATAGACTGATCTTCATAGGCAACAGTCCCACAAATATTCTTGCCTTAAAGGAGCATCTAGGCAGTGACTAGCTCATTATTTTGACTGTTCTAGAATAAATCTCCCTACATCTTCCTTGAATTTAATGAGACTGGGTCGATGGGTGTACATCATGTGCCCGGCTTCATAGTATTTCATGATGATATGATCACGAATTTCAGGCGTCAATCCGAGATGATTAATGGTGTACTCAACGCCATAAAACACCGTAGCAATGTCATAGTAACCATTAAGAATAAGTACTTTCATATTGGGATCTCGAGAGAGGGCTCTGGCCATATTCGGTGCAGTATTGATCGCGGCTTGAGTATTCCATCTTTGGTTACCTTCATGATGCCAATCCCATTCGAAGCCTTCTCTACGCCCAGCTGTAACAGTATATTGTAAATCTTTTCTCACACCTAAGGTATTGTGAAAGTAATCTAAAAATCCAGTAATATAGGCTGGAGAAATTGCGGCACTCTGAGGGTCATGACTTCCAAATTGAGAGATCAAATCTTGATTGATCCCTGTAAACCTTGAGTCTAATCTTCCGATAATAAGACCCTTTGATCTCAAGGCTTCTGCAAAATACTCAGATCCTGTCACCCTCAGATTAGATTTGAGCCAGTAATCTTTACTCAAACCCGTATACTGTGACAATTGATCTGCGATCGTATTTTTTTGTTCCGAAGAGATTCGATCTCCTTTAAATAAGGCAGGAGCATAGCTTTTTTCCGTGAAATCTCTTATTTCATCAATGAACATCTCCAAGTCGGGTTCTTTATCAGGAATTTGATTGTGGTACCAGGCACTGGCAGCATAGGTGGGAAAATGCATAAGATAAGGTAAATCATCATCGGGTGGAAAAATGAGGGTTCTTAAATCAAAAACGGCAGATACCATTATTACACCATTCATCGCAATACCTTGATTAAGCATATGATCCATAATACCAGCATTTCTAAAGGTGCCATAGCTTTCTCCTAAGAGAAATTTGGGCGAGTTCATGCGACCTTGTTCAATCAAATATTGAGTGATGAATAAACTGATACTTCTAATGTCTTGATCAACACCCCAAAACTCATTGAAGGTATGCGTTCCCAATGGAATACTCAATCCTGTGCCTACCGGATCAATCATCACTAAGTCTGCAACATCTAAAATAGAATAATTGTTATTGATAATTTGATAGGGTGCGGCCGGGGTATATTTAGGATCGTTTACTGCAATCCTCTTGGGTCCTAATACACCCATATGTAACCAAAAAGAGGAAGAGCCAGGGCCACCATTAAAAGCAAAAACGATGGGACGAGTGCTGCTGGCGCCTTCTTTGATATAACTGGTATAGCCAAACAGGGCCAAAGGTTTATTTTCCTCATCCCTGAGCTTATAAGTCCCCGCTTGGGCAATTAATTGAATTGTTTTTCCATCTATTTCAACTTGCTGACGTGACGTAGCTATTTCAGCATCAGGCAGCGTTAATGGAGCTTCTTGGGCCATAACCAGACTTAAGGTCAGTGATAAGATTAAGGTTAAAATTTGCTTCATGATATAGAAATTTAGTCAATGAGAAATCAAAAAGTTATACTGGCGCCAACAGCCATAAGTTGCAAATTTAACTGATGGGACTTAAAAAGATTTATTGCTTCGGTGTGATCAATTGTTATTTCAGCAAAGGAATCATAATGACAGCCTATGATTTGACTACAGTCTAAAAATTTCGCGGCGTGCACCGCATCTTCTGTATCCATGGTATAATTTCCTCCAATCGGTAGGATGGCCAAGTCGATATCATTAAGTTCACCAAATAATTTCAAGTCAGAATGGAGTGCTGTGTCGCCTGCGATAAAAATGGTTTTATCTTCAGTTTTCAGGATAAAAGAACCTGGATGACCCCCATAGCTTCCATCGGGCATGCTACTGGAATGAACTGCTTGCACATATTTAGTAGATGTTTCCTTGGAGAACTCATAGGTACCTCCAAAGTTTAAACTGTGAGAATGGCTATGTCCCTGTTTGGCCAACCAGCTGGCCACTTCTACCATGGTGATGATTTTGGCATCATTGTGAGCCATAATTTTATCCAAGTCGGCCAAATGATCTGCGTGACCATGCGTGATCAAGACATTATTTGTCTTTATATCTTTTATGATGATATGCTTTGCTTTTGGATTAGATGCGATGAAGGGATCTGTCAGTATGCTGACATCTGATTTGAATAAAAATGAATTGTGTCCGTAAAAAGTTATTTGCATTTCCTAAATAATTTTATTTAAATCTAGTTACTAAAGGTAAAACATTCAAAGAAGTTTCTTGCAGGTTTATTTAATAAGGGCTGAACGGTAGTACCCCTACGTAAGCTTAAGATAAATTTTGAAAATTCCAGCTAGGAAATCGGAACTCACAGGTGGCCTTTACGGAAGCTATCAAAGGCGCACCTAGGATTATTAAAGGGAATCGCCTCTTCATTTGAGTTTAGAGAGATAGTCAGCGATAAAGTCATCTTTTTCTTTTAATTTATATTGCATGACCCACCTGGGATGGGGAAGTGCCACTACCGTATCAAAAAACTGATGCTTTTTATTGAGATAATATAAAAAATTAAAGTTTTTGCCTTTACCCACACTGAAGGCGACGCTGCGATCAATCTTGAAGTTCAATTGTGCTTTAATTTGGGTGACAATGTAAGACTCAAACAGGGTCTTGTAATTGGGTAAATCATAATAATTGAGATTTACTCCTTTTTTCACATATCCCAAGGGAGAGAGGGCAGATATATAATAACGGGCATAAAATGCAGCGGCTCCTCCGAAGCTCGCGATCATCTCATAAATAAAACTTGATGATAATTCTGTTCTTTGATTCAGTGTATTAGGAATACCGCATCTATTCGAAAGTGCTGTTGGGTCTGTAAATGGAATACCGGTTAAACCTGCTCCTAATCGACCCGGATTGATACCAAAAAGAATTTTTCTGGGTTGGTCATCTGAATAATATTTATTATAAAATTGTTGACACAAGGATAGCGCATACGTATTTTGATAAGGGTTTAACACGACAACATGACCCGGAAGATTTGCGGGCCCACTCAATTGATTGTAGTATTGTAGCACACGGTTAGAAAACATATAATTATACTTTGGCAGACAATTTAAGATATTTCATTATAAATAAACCCTATAAGGTACTCAGTCAGTACACAAATGAGATAGGAAATAAAGGCTTAGGTTCTATCTTTAGAATTCCTAAGGGTATTTATGCGGTAGGTAGATTGGACCTTGACTCAGAAGGGTTATTGATTTTAACCAATGATAAGAAGCTCAATAATTTCCTCTTAAACCCTGAGAATGAGCATAAGCGGACTTATCATGTGGAAGTAGAGGGAACACCCTCTACAGCAGTATTAAATGTATTAAGTGAGGGAATAAGTATCACCATCGATGGCAAACTCTACCGAACGAAAAAAGCGGAGGTACGTATTTTAAAGGATTATGACTTCCCTGAACGGAGTCCTGCGGTCAACAGAATTAAGCATCCTGAGACCTCTTGGATTGAAGTGATTTTAACTGAGGGCAAAAACAGGCAAGTACGTAAAATGACGGCCAAAGTAGGTCACCCCACCTTAAGACTCATACGTGTAGGGATTGAGAGCTTGGCGCTCCATCCATTAATGCCGGGACAAATTGTTATGATATCTAAAAAGGTTCTGTATAAAAAATTGAAATTATAGGGGTTAGTAGCGTTTTGAAAAATTAAATTTACAAACGATAGGTTTTTACATAGCTTTCAATAATCTCTAATTTTATTGTCAGAATGCGTCAATCTTCCTTAATTTGCATATCTATTCATTATGAATAAGTCAGAAGACATATTTAGCTATCATCCGCTTTTGCGGAACATTGCCCTAAGAATTGTAGGGAGTATTGAAGATGCAGAAGACATTGTTCAGGATACTTTTGAAAAATGGCTTTCAATTGATCGTAAAGACATCAAAAACAAAAAAGCCTACCTGATCAAATCTGTCAGCAACAACAGCATGAAGTTTTTGACTTCCTTAAAAAATAAAATTTCTCAGAAAACTTTTACCGCTGAAGATGAATTTGAGATCGTGGACCGCCAACAAATAAAAGTTTTTTTGAATTTTGACATGGATGTACAGTTGGGCGAAGCCTGGCAGGTATTACATAAGAAATTAGAACCTTTAGAGAAATCTATTTACGTGATGCGTGAGGTTTTTAGTGTCGAATATGAAGAATTGCAGGAGATTTTTGACAAAAAGAAAGACCATTGCCGGCAATTATTTTTTAGGGCAAAGTCAAAATTGGAACAAGATAAAATAAAGTTTAAATCTGATTTTAAGGTACCTAAACTGCCTCTATCATTCAAAAAAGCCTGTGAACTCGGCACCATCAGCGAGATTATTGACGAATTAAAGCGTGAGATATCCAAAAAAACTTTCCTAAATAAATAAAAAAAACTCATTTTCTGTAACAAATGAAAACTAAATGGATCTATAAGAGTAAGATTCATTTTTAATTTAACGTTTTCATGGAAATCATTCTAATATTTTTTGTTTTACACTGGTACTTTTCCCTTTTCTTTCAAACATTTTTCCTCCATAGGTATGCCTCTCATGCCGCCTTTACGATGGGACCGAAAACAGAAAAGATATTTTTTGTCCTGACCTGGATTTTCCAAGGTTCTAATTATTTAAGTCCTTTTGGATACGGTGTGATGCATCGAATGCATCACGCTTTTGCAGATACTGAAAACGATCCGCATTCACCTAAATATGATGAATCCATTTTTAAAATGATGTGGAAAACCAAGACCATCTATTCTAAAATAGCCAGTGGTGAGGAGTTGCCCGAAAATCGATTTATGGACGGAGTACCTAAGTGGGAGTTTTTTGACAAATTTGCGAGATCTTGGCCATCGAGATTGTTTTGGGGTGCCGCATACGTAGGTGTTTATTATTTATTTGCAACAGAAATTTGGCTGTGGGCTTTGTTGCCAATGCAATTTTTATTTTCCCCTATCCATGGTGCCATCATTAATTGGTTTGCACACAAATACGGGTATAGAAACTATGAAGTAAAAGATACATCTAGAAACTTTTTGCCATTCGATTTCTTAATGATGGGAGAAAGCTATCACAACAATCATCACAAATATGGTTCTCGACCTAATTTTGGAGGAATACGTTGGCATGAAATTGATCCTACTTATCAAGTGATTAAGTTACTCAATGCATTGGGGGTAATTCAGATAAAAGATCAGAAAGAAATACAATTGCCAAAAGAAATCAAGAAAAAACAAGCAGCCTAAATCCTGATTGCTTTCATCTAGCATAGTCACTTTTTAATCACAGCTGAAATGCTTAGGGTCGAGAATCAATGAGTTAAAATCGAAGGATTTCCGCATAAGCTCAGGTTTTTTTCTATTTAAGCTTTTTGTTGAGTTCAGGTAGCTTTTTAGGTCAAAAGAAACCACCCATTTTAGGAGGGTTAACATCAATAATAGTTGAGTGAAAAACCTTGGCTTTATTTATCTTTTCTGGACAGACTTAAAGTGCCATCTTATAAATGTCCGATATTTGAGTAGATTTAATCCGCATGCGACCCATTCATCTACGAGGCTCTAGAAGCTGTTGCTAGCAGCGGTATTTACCGTTCCTTGTGTTCTGATGGAAGTGGCAAAATCTACAATGGTTTTGAAAGCACCGAAAAACTTTAGATCTGCACCTGCTTCTTAATAAAGTTTGGTTACGCCACCACCTATTTGTAATCCCTCAGCAACTAAAGATTTGGTTTGCCAATTCATATAGGCTTCGGCCATCTCAGGGCTTGCCTCTGGTGTTGTAGGTTCCTACAGCAAAGACAAAGGAAATATTCCAATCCAAATTTTCCTTTGACACAAAGTCCTTTTCATAGTCTATGACGCGCATTTCATCCCAATAACTCTTAAAAAATGACTACCATTCAGTGAAAACAGCATCCATTTCTTTTTTGGCGTCTGCCGAAAGGCCTTCATATTTTTTTTGTAGACTACACTGAAATTATCATCAATGGCATCTTGCGTCCAATTGTGTTCATTATAAATGAGAATAGCAGCGCTTGATCTATACCAATGTCGGTAGACCCAATGGCCCTAAATCGTTTTTTTACCTTGAGACAGCTCGGTAAAACTCTTTTGTGAAAAAATTAAAATCTTTGAATCTTATACGGGGGCGCATCTGCATAAGTAGATTCCATTAGGACTTGTATCGAGACACAATAGTTAAAATAAAATGCAGTTGTTTCGATTAGTTTTTCATTATTTGTTTTTTGATGTGAAATTCAAAGGTTTCTATATAAGGAGTCAAACAAAATAATCGTTAAAATTGCTTTTTGAAAGGTAACCAAAATGTTTTTTCTCAGTCATGAAATATCGTAGACTTACCCTTGAAGAACTCAAACCCTTAGAAAATGAATTTATAGATTTTTTAGTGGTGAATGGGGTTATTGCAGATGATTGGAAACAGCTGTTGGCAAATGATGTCAAAAAATCTAATCAGATAATAGATGCCTTTAGCGAAGTGGTTTTTGAAGGTATTATGAGAAAAACTCAATTTTTAGAATATAGAAGTGTAGGGGAGCTCATTACTTTTAGTTGTACGGAAGACCTTATTTATATGGCAGGGATTCGATTAGACCCTCATGGAGCTGATAAAATTGATTTTAATGATGAGTACGCTGTAAAACAGCTTTTAGCACAACCTGTTGGTGGAGTGAAAGTTTATATGGATGAAAAAAAGTACAATAAAAATCGCGAAAAAGAAATTTTTGATATGGTTGAACAAGGATGCTTAATCTCTGATGGCAAGCTTTTTAAAGCCATTGCGTCTGTGGCAGTAGATTGATCTTTTATCATGCCGATAATCTATTTTCCAAAAAAAACATTATTTTTGTAGATATCTCACAACTAAATCAGCATTGATCTCAAATGTCTGAGTAGCATCAAGAATGCACCCACTTTTCGGTGCCTCCAAAGCTTCGAATTGGGAATCGAGGAGTGAGGTGGGCATGAAATGATTTTTTCGTAATGCAAGTCGTTGTGCGATCGTTTTTTTATCTGCTTTCAAATAAATAAATTCCATATTCGTTGAAGCTTGAATGACTTGTCTGTAAGATTTTTTTAAGGCGGAACAAGCAATAATTACACCGTCAATAGCGTGATTAAGTGCTAATTGATGAATGTTTTGTAACCAGGGCCAGCGATCTTCATCATCCAAGGGGTGACCTCGTTTCATTTTATTGATATTGGCTTTTGAATGAAGGTCATCACCATCAAAAAAAGGGATTTTAAGTCGATTAGAAAGCACTTTTCCAAAGGCAGTTTTACCAGAACAAGTCACACCCATCACAATCAATATTTTAGGCGCCTTCATATGCCGCTTTATCCAGATACCAAGTCAAATGTCCATGTGTTGGTTGAATATGCGCCGCCGGGAAGCTTTCAAAATCATGTTGATCTTTGAGAATAGATTTGATTCGAGGATATTTAGACTTGCCCGTTATTAAAAAAACTATAGATCGAGCATTATTAATGACTGGGCCCGTTAATGTGATTCTTTTTTGGCCACTGATAGGATGCGTGGCCACCGCACAAACTTCTTGATGTGTCATTAATTCCATTTCATGGGGAAATATAGAGGCCGTATGCCCATCTTCTCCCATTCCTAAATAAACTAAATCAAAACAGGGGAGTTCATTAACTATGGGCAACGATTTATACAGGAGGTATCCATATCGCTCTGCTTCTTGTTTAGGGTCATTTTCTCCAAGTACTCTAAAAATATGCTCACTTGCAATGTTAGCGGGATCAAAAAAGAGCTTTTTAGTCATTAAATAATTACTTTCAGAATTATCAGGGCTTACGCATCTTTCATCTCCCCAATAAAAACGCAACCGCGACCAATCGTTATTTTTATGGGTAGTGGCCAAAATTTTAAATAGTAATTTGGGCGTGCTTCCTCCCGATAATGCGACATGAATCACTTCCTTATCAGAAGCAAGATTTACGAGATGATCGGCAAAAGCATATGCCAAGGCCTGAGGTGTTTTAAAAATTATTTTTTCCATTTTTTCACAATTCACAATATTCACCGTCATGAGAAAGATTTGAGCTGGCATTTCTCCAAGTCATATCCCTACCTTGAATTAATTTATTGATATGCTCAGGGCCCCAAGTGCCTGCAGGATAACCATAAATGGGGATGTCAGGATCGTCCTTCCATGCTTTTAAAATGGGATCGATAAATTTCCAAGAATGTTCGACACTGTCTCCGCGTGCATATAAAGTCGAGTCTCCTTGCATACAGTCTAGAATAAGTCGCTCATAGGCGTCTGGGACATAATCCTGTGTTAGGTCATCATATTGGAAATCCATATTTACATCCTTGACTAGATTGCCTGCTCCGGGTACTTTCAGTCCAAATTTAAGCAGAATGCCTTCATTGGGCTGTATCCTGAAAATGAGGATATTGTGTGCATGATCAGACCCTTCGTTTTTAAACAAGTGGAGATGATTAGATTTGAAGTGTATGACTACCTCTGAAACTCTTGTAGGTAATCTTTTGCCACTTCTTATGTAAAAAGGAACATCTGCCCACCTCCAATTGTCAATAAAAAATTTCATAGCGGCAAACGTTTCCGTTCGAGAGGTCGTATGTACGCCATTTTCTTCTCGGTAGCCCACGATTTGTTTATCTCTAACTTTGGCACTCGTATACTGCCCGCGAATCACATTATTTTTTACATCCTCAGTCGAAAGCGGCCTCAATGATTGAAACAATTTGTCCTTTTCGTTCCGAATGGCGTCTGATGTCATTTGATTTGGAGGCTCCATAGCGACTAATGAAAGCAATTGAAGCAAGTGGTTTTGAATCATATCCCGGAGGGCACCAGCACCTTCATAATAGCCCCCTCTATTACCTACTCCGACGCTTTCTGCTGCCGTAATTTCTATACGTTGGATATAATTCCTGTTCCAAAGAGGTTCAAATATACTGTTGGAAAACCTAGTAACCATTAGATTTTGAACGGTTTCTTTTCCTAGATAATGATCAATTCGATAAATTTGTTCCTCTTTGAATTTCAACGAAAGCGCCATGTTCAAATCTCTAGCACTTCCTAAATCATAACCAAAGGGTTTTTCGATAATCATCCGTTTCCATCCCTCTTTCTCCAAATTAAGATCGTGAGCAGCCAAATGATGGGCGATTGTTTTGTACAACATGGGCGGGGTAGAGAGGTAAAAAATAACATTCGGATCAGGACGGCCAGGTAGTATTTGTTGCAATTTATTTTTTAACGCCGCATAAGCCGAAGGATCACCGGTATCTAGAGAGATGTAATCCACCAATTCGGAAAATTTTTCAATCTCTTTAGCTCGTTTTTCCTTTTTTTTAAAATAGGGATTGTTGATGACCACTTTATCGCGATAGGATGAGTCAGAATAATTACTTCTTCCAACACCGATGATGGCATAATTTTCAGGTATGTATCCCTTACGAAATAAGTTGAAAATTTCTGGCAATAACTTTCTCGAGGTTAAATCGCCCGAGGCGCCAAAAATCACAAGTACTTGTGATTCTACTTCTTTTTCTTTGTGGCTTATCATATTTTGCTGAAAACATATTTAGATACAAACTAAATAATTACAATTTGATTTATTGTCACAGATATTATTGTTTTATTAGTTTTGTTGAAAATTTTATGATCTTTTTTTATGGCACAATTGTTTGATTTTGGGTTGGTAGGGTTAGGAGTGATGGGCAGAAATTTTCTTTTGAATGTGGCCGATCATCATTTTTGTGCGATTGGTCTTGACACAGATAGCCAAAAAGTAGCGAATTTAAAAGATGAAGGTCACTCAGATGGTATCGAGGGGACATTAGATAAAGTAGCCTTCATTAATAAATTGGTCAGACCAAGGAAAATTATGCTACTCGTTCCGGCAGGTAGACCTGTGGACCAGGTCATTGATGATTTATTGCCCTTATTGGATTCAGGTGACTTGATCATTGATGGAGGAAACTCACATTTCGAAGATACCAATAGAAGATTTACTTCTTTAAAATCCAAGGATATTTATTTCATGGGTGTGGGTGTCTCAGGGGGATCTGAAGGGGCAAGAAAAGGTCCGAGTATTATGCCAGGAGGTGACCCTGAGGCTTACGAGATCATTAAGCCAATTTTCGAAGCAGTCGCTGCTAAAGTCAATAACGAACCCTGTGTAGGCTTTATGGGAAAAGGCTCTGCAGGCAATTATGTAAAAATGATTCATAATGGGATTGAATATGCTTTGATGCAGCTCATAGGTGAGTCCTATCACATTATGAAGTGGGGATTACAATTGAATAACCCCAGCTTTAAACAAACGTATCATGATTGGAATCAGGGAGACTTGCAGTCTTTTCTAGTTGAGATCACCAGTCAAATATTTGACAAAAAAGATGATCTCACTTCTGCTGATTTAGTAGATCAAATTTTAGGCAAAGCCAAGCAAAAAGGTACTGGAAAATGGACTTCTCAAAACGCCATGGATCTAGGAGTTGCCATACCGACGATTGATGCAGCGGTTTCGATGAGGCAAATTTCGGGTATGATAGATATTCGCATGAAGGCTTCTGAAAAATATACAGAGGGATCAGATGCGTTTGCTCCAGAAGTCAGCGTAGAAGAGGTGCGAGATTCCCTTTATTTCGCCTTCATAATGAGTTATGCACAAGGGATGGAGCAATTGAGTAAGGCGTCAAAAGAATATCAATATGGTTTGAATTTGGAAAGTATAGCGAAAATATGGAGAGGTGGATGCATTATACGTGCGAGGTTCTTAGAAGATATTCGCCTAGCTTATAAAAACGATTCTTCACTGGAAAGCTTATTATTATCTCCCGCGATTGTTGAGAAAGTAAATTCCGTTGTTGGCGCCACACGAAAAGTCGTGCAATATACTGTGTCTAAGGGCATTCCTACTTTGGCATTGTCCAATGCGCTCAATTATTTTGATGCCTTTAAGAGTGCTGAGTTGCCTCTAAACTTAATTCAAGCACAAAGAGATTTGTTCGGCTCACATACATATGAAAGGAAAGATAGGCAGGGTATTTTTCATTCGGACTGGAATTAATCTAACTACTTTTTGAAATAATGTCCGGCACCTACTGCCGCTCCGATAATGCCCGCATTGTTTTTTAGTTGCGCAGGAATAATTGGAGTATCGCATTCTATGTAAGGTTCATAAATTTTAAATTTTTTGCTGATGCCTCCTCCTAAAATAAATAGATCAGGCGTGAGTAAGAGTTCGACCCTTTTGAGATAGCGAGAGAAGCGCTTTCCCCATTGACTCCATGACAAATTCTCAGCTTCTCTTATCGAATTTGCCGCATAATGTTCTCCATACTTGCCTTTAATTTTTAAGAACCCTAGTTCAGTATTAGGATAAAGGCACCCTTTATGAAAGAGAGCAGAGCCTATGCCTGTGCCGACGGTAAGGAAAATGAGATTACCTTTCTTACCCTGCCCGGATCCAAAGGCAATCTCTGCTTTACCAGCAGCATCGGCATCATTAATGACGTAGGTCGGGCACCCGGAGGCCCTGGTTAATAAATCCGCAGCGTTCAATCCAATCCATTGTCTATCTATATTGGAAGCAGTACGAACGACTCCTTTTTGTATTACAGAGGGAAAACCACACCCAATGTTTTTTTTCCAATCAAAAAATTGAATCAATTCAACAATAGTTTCAATAACCAATTGCGGATTGGCTGGTCGTGGTGTAGACAGTCTTTTACGTTTTGAAACCAATTGGCCGGTAACCGTATTTATTATAGCTCCTTTGATACCCGTTCCACCAACATCAATACCTAGTAACTCCATTCTTTTAAAATGTGACTAGCAATAATACTAAAAATGTCTGTTCGTACTAGTTATCCAATGATTTTATTTATATTTATTGAATTAAATATACTATTATTGCTTAAGAACAAAAAGATCATACACTAACTATTTTACAATGAACACATTAGGAGAGATTGGAATACAATTATTTAATAACGGAAGTTATGGGTTTTTATTGCTGGCAATATTAAATCAAACGATTTATTTCATTTTGCTTGGCAGTAAATTAAAAAGATCAGAAAAATATAAATTTGCATTAGATAATGAAGTGAAATATCTCAAAAGAACTGCTAATTTTTTTTCAATTGCCATATTCTTTTTTTTGTTCAGTGAAATCTCCAGTTCTTTAGGCGTACTTGGAGGATCAATGTTATTTATTTTTGTTGCTCTTATGGCTTTCATGTTTGCATTTATGATTGCTTACGGTTTCAATATGTATTTGCAGTTTTATTACCCTTTCGTTTTGGAAAAAAGGTTAAAATCTATTCGTTTTAGTAAATTGAAATCCTCTAGCGGTAACTATATGAAATTATTAAATGAACTAGAGGAAGATGAATTTATGTCAGATGAAATGATTGCATTAGAAGATGCTTCAGAAGCTGATTTTGACGTTTGGTTGGATGAAGTATCTGATGAAAAAATTATTCATAAATATGATATTTCTGATAAAGCACTTGTTTGCCCTTCATGTAATTTTAGAACACTAAAAGAACGAAAGGAAAAAGTATTGAAGGATGCATCTGAATTTGAGGAAGGATTGGTTGAAAAATTTTATCAATGTACATATTGTAACCATAAGGAGTCTAAACAGTTAAAACTAATAAGTTGGAGTAAGAAAAGAGAACTTGATAATATTTAATTCGCATGTTTTAGGTGCCTTCTTTAGTTCCTTGAATTTGTTCTTTAGATCTTCCTTTTTTAAATATTGTAGGTTCAGTTTTATGACCTCTTCTTAATTTCTTTTGTTCTTTTAAAGGTTTAGCATTGACCTCCTTACATTTGATGGTACAACATTGATCCATCGCTTTCCTACAATTGCTGCATTGGATAAACAAAAGATGGCATGCCTTGTTAGCACAGTTCACATGGGTATCTGATGGGTCACCACATTGATGGCAAAATGAAATAATATCGTCAGAAATGCGTTCTGACATTCGTTGATCAAAAACAAAATTTTTGCCTTTAAATTTATTTTCTAAATTAAGTGTTTTTACTTGTCGGGCATATTCGATGATGCCACCCTCCAATTGAAATAAATTTTTAAAGCCTTTGTGTTTGAAATAGGCACTGGCCTTCTCACATCTAATCCCACCCGTGCAATACATAACGATGTTTTTATCATTTTTGTAAGATTCAATATCCTTTTCAATTATTTCAAGAGAATTTCGAAAGGTATCTACATCTGGAGTGAGGGCATTTTCAAAATGTCCTATTTCAGTTTCATAATGATTGCGCATATCTACTAAAATAGTATCTGGATCAGCTATGATTTGATTGAATTCTTCTGCCTTTAAATGTGTCCCCACATCTGTAGGGTCAAAAGTTTGGTCATCAAGCCCATCGGCCAGTATTTTTGAGCGTAATTTTATTTTAAGCTTTAGAAACGATTTGTCATATTGTTCAACGGCAATATTTAATCGGATTCCTTTGAGAAAAGAGATCTCATCTAATGTCTGTTTAAAGCTGTGAAACTGAGGGGCGGGTACAGAAAGTTGTGCATTGATGCCTTCACTTGCTACAAAGATCCTCCCCAAAACATGTAAGGCATCCCAATGTGTATGCAAGTGATTTCTGAATGTTTCAGGATTACTTAAATTATGGTATTTGTAGAAAGAGAGTGTTAATCTTTTTATACCAGCTTGATCTATGAGTGCAGCTTGTTCTTGCGCATTTAGGTTATTGTATAGTTGCATGCCATGCACTATTTTTGTTATGCAAAGTTACTTTTTTGTCTTGATAAGGGTGGTATAATGAGTTTATTTTGAGTCTATTTAATTTAATTTAATTTAATTCTGTTATTTTAATGTTCCGCCATTTGACTTTAATTCCACCCCCGTCATGAATTTGAAGGGCAATAGATCCCTTTCCTTTACCAATGAGGCTATCATTAATGGATACCATAGGGACATTGTTGAGCCAGGTTGAAACTTGATTTCCTTGAGCGACTATTTTTAAGGTATTCCATTCTCCCATTTTAAGCACTGAATCAGTTTCGGCAGGAGGTTTGATGAGCCATCCACGACCATAAGATTCATAAATACCCCCCGTTTTGTCTTTGGGATGATTAGAAGGGGCTACTTCTACTTGCCAACCACTAATTTTGGTCCCTTCCAAGGTAGATCTAAAAAATACGCCACTATTACCATTGGCTTCTTGCTTAAATTCCAAAACCAATTCGAAGTTATCATAATATTCATTGGTAGCTAAATAACCATAATTTTGATCTGGTCCGCTTTCGCAAATCAATTGACTTTCATCAACATACCATTTTTCAGTTCCATATACAGACCAACCCTCCAAGTTTTCACCATTAAATAAATTAACAGTTTGTGCAGTAACTTCCCCAGTAAAGCTCAAAAGGAAAAGGAGTTTAAGATATTTGTACCTCATGTTTTTATTTTTCTAAAAATATTAATTGTGCGATAAATGTAACGGGAATAAATGATTAACGCAAGTTGATTTGAGGGATGATAAAAATAGGTGATCCTGCCTATTGAGTTGGGTGGATATCTAATAAAAAAGATTTTCTGATTAATTTAATCATACCATCAAGGATCAGTTGGCCCCAATTAAGTAATAACCTTTCCTTTGCCACCTACATTAACTTATATTTAAATTAAAATGTCTTAATGGCTAGTTCTTTCATTAAATTATGATTTTTTTTGTGGATCAATTAATGAAATTATGCTTGAAAGTTTTTTAGAGGGTGTAAATTATTACGATTTCCCTTCCTTAGAGGTGGCCATTTTTTCGTTGTTGCTTGCGTTTACGCTGAGCTCGGCTATTGCATTGACTTTTCATTTTACATTTCAGGGCGCACACTTCCCTAATTACTTCTTTCAGGCAATTGTCTTAAGTTCGATTGTAACTTCCATGATTATTATGTCTGTGGGGAATAATCTAGCCGTTGGTTTTGGAATCATAGGGGCCGTGGCGATCATTAGATTCAGAACTTTGGTATCAGACCCTAGAAATATTATTTTCATGTTCGCAGGCATCTCTGTAGGGATCACAACGGGAGTGTATGGCTATGCTGTGAGTGTGAGCGGTACCCTTTTATTCTGTTTGGTAGCCATCATGCTTAGACTCTCTAGATATGCCAAGTCAGAGAATACTTTATTTGAAGTGTTCATTTCCCATTCAGATCCTATCGAATTTTCACTGAAAGAATATTTAACACATACGTTTGAAATCAATATCACTTCCCAGAGAAAATTGTCCGATGGAAGCTTTAAAAATGAATATCTTTTATTAGCAAAAACAAAAGTTTCAGAAATAGAAATATTTAAACAACTGTCTTTAATAGCAGGTTTGAAAGAACTCAAAGTTGTACGAAAAAAAATAAATGCTCAATTGTGATCAGATCTAAATTATTTGTATCTATCTGGCTAATGATAATGGCCTCATTGGCCTACCTTGGATTTCATTACAAGGATAAGAGTAAAGCAATGGTGGCTCAGGTAGAAAACCAAGTTACGGTCATCAGTTATCAAAAGCCTATTCGGATTAAAGCTATTTATGTAGTTCCAGGCCAGGAAGTTAAAAAAGGGGACAAACTTTTTGTCGCAGAAAGTACCAATTTAGAAGCAGATATTTATCAAAAAAACAGTGAATTGAGCAGCCTGAATATTCAAGAAGTTGGGCTAAATAATCATTATCAACTTGAACAAGAGATTTTAAAGTCGGAGAATTCTTTTAAGCTTTTGGCAATGGAAAATGAGCTTAATGAATTGATGTTTGAACAAAGGATTCAAAATCAGAATTCGTTCAGATTAATGGCTGTTTTTGATGGAAAAATCAATGCTCAAGTTGATTCTATTAAGTTAGCCAGAATCCACTTTTTAGAAAAAGAGATGGTTAATCAATCTAAACAAATGGAGGCGAGAATGATCCAAATGGTTTCAAGATTTATTCAGGATACCAGCTTGATCAAAGGGAAAATAAAAATTCTTAAAAATGATTTACTGAAGTTAGAAGGCGAATCAGCTGATCTTATTCAATATGCTAACCAGACGGGGAATATCGGTAATCTCAATGTACAGCTCAACGAATTGGTTCCTCCTTATCAGTCTATTTTATCCATCTATAGCCTTAATCCTACGGTCATTAAAGCTTTTATTAACGAGCGAGGTATTTCCGGACTTAATGTGGGAGCTAAAGTTCAAGTGGAATCTACGAATCGTATGTATAGAATTTCTGGAGAGATCATTGAAATTGGATCGAGAATTACGTCCTTTCCGCAAAAATTGAATGCCATTAATGGAGTGAATTCATATGGTCAGGAGATTTTCGTTAAAATATCAGAAAACAATCAATTTCTGAATGGTGAAAAGGTTTATGTCTATATATCCGATGGCATTGAATAGGATGGGCTTGGCCGTTCTGTTGATTTTTTCAAGCGGATTGGTTTTGGCGCAATCCCGCGTTGATCAGGTGCTTCAACAAGCGGTCAATGATTCTCGTTTGTTATCCATTAATCAACAATTATCATACTATCACTCAAACTCATTTAAATCGCCTGCTTTAAGAGAATTAGAACTGCGCGTCAGGGGTAATAATTTCGACTCATCTGTTGATAATTTTTCTCTCCGTTTAGGCATTTTAAACCCAAAGGAACGTACCGCTAATAATGTTTTTAATGATGCCAAAGAAGATTATCTGTTAAAAACTAGAGATCATTTACTCAATGAGATATTGTCGGAAAAATATAACGGCCTCATCAATAACTTCGATCTGGTCACGACTCGATCTTTGCTGCAAGAGGAAAAAAATCAAATAAAGGCTTTTGAATTAGCTCAAAAAGGAGTTCTTGCTTTGAATGATTGGATTAAACTGGATCAGACATTATTAGAATTAGGACTAAAACAGGCTGATTTTGAAGCCCTAATTCATGCTAAAAACAGTGAACTCATGATCAATGATTCTCTTTTTTTAAATATAGACTGGGATGAGTTTGAATTGGTAACTCTTGATGAAATCAAAAGTACAATAGCTCTTCATAGCAATGAATCTTTCTTTTTAGAAGTGGATTTGGCTTCGGAAAAGCTCAATTTAGATCGATTAAAGCTCAATATAGATTATGCTGAAAGTTGGAATATTGGATTTGTTCAGGCAGGTTATGATATAGATGGAGGAATGGGCCTTAAAAATCAAATGGACTATCGGATCGGAATAACAATTCCGCTATTTAACGAAGACAAACCTAAACTGAAAAGAGAAGAACTTAGTTTAATAGGTACGGCCAATGAATTGAGACATTTAGAAGAAATAAACGTTTTGATAGACCTTCAAAGAACGAAGCAATTTAATAATTTAGTGTTTCGTTATGAAATGCTTCTGCAAAAGAAGCAAGAATTATCAAATTTGGCAGTGGATGGAATAGATGGTATTGATGGATTTCTAGCTTTGAGCAAATATATGACCTCTGTAAAGAAATCATTGCACAAGACCAATATAAAAATACTCTTGCTTTACATTGAAGTTTTAGAAAAAAAAGGAATGCTTGGAGCAGAACCTTATCTTAATTATCTTTCGAAAGGATTAAATCCTTTTACATTTAATTAAATTTTGAATCTTTGAATTTCAAACCTTCTTTTTTTAGAGAATTTCCTCATTCTATTGTATTACTTTTTTTTATCATTGTTTTAGCCACGCTCGCCACTCATATAATACCAGCTGGAACTTTTGATCGTGTTTTGATCGATGGTAGGCTTAGAGTAATTGCCGGTACTTATCGCTTGATCGCTGAGCAACCTCTTGGTTTAATGGATATGTTCATAGCGATGCCGAAGGGTTTTGGTGTGGCGATAGAAGTGATTTGGGTCGTCATGGCCAGCGGTATCATGTTTGGCATTTTAGAAAAGTCTAAAATGATCGAAAATGTGGTTGGGACACTTATTTTTAAGTTGGGCTTGAAACGTAGACTAGTAATTATAGTCGTACTGACCTATCTTTTTGGCTTATTAGGTGTGATGGTAGGCTATGAGAATAATATAGCCATGATTCCGATTGCTGCAACAATCAGCTTGGCTTTGGGGGGAGATTTGATGTTGGCTGCTGCGATTGCTGTTGGTGGCGTTACTGTTGGATTTGGCTTGTCTCCAATTAATCCTTATACAGTCGGAACAGGACACAAGATAGCCGAACTACCTATGTTTTCAGGAGCATTAATGAGAAGCATGTTGTGCTTTTCAGCGCTGACGGTTTTGGCCTATTTTAATCTTCGTTATTTTAAAAAAATCATCAAAAATCCAAAGCAAAGCCTTACTCAAGGCATTGATCAAAGTGGATTTGGTCTCACCAAAGATTTGTCAACCTATCGATTACAAAACAAGGATCTACTTATATTATTTATTTTTTTATCAGGGTTGGTCTTCATGCTATTTGGAGTGTTTCAATGGCATTGGTACTTGAATCAAATTTCTGCGATTTTTTTAATGATTTCTATTATTGTTGGTTGGACCTCAGGTATGAGTAGCAAGACTATTGGTGAGACCAGTTTTCAATCCATCAGTTTAGTTGCGCCAGGAGCCTTTATGGTGGGCTTTGCCGCAACTATTAAAGTGATTTTAGAGGAAGCCAGTATTGGAGATACCATTGCCTATGAGTTGGCGCAATCTTTAAACGGTCTCTCCGTTTATGGATCAGCCCTCGGCATGTCATTGGCGCAGTTATTGATTAACTTTGTCATACCTTCAGGTAGTGGTCAAGCCTTAGCCACCTTGCCCATCATGATACCAACTGGAGAGCTGTTAGGCTTGACAAGGCAAACGACCATACTTGCCTTTCAGATTGGAGATGGCGTTTCAAATCTTATGAATCCCGCATTGGGTGGACTGATTGCCATGCTGTCCCTTTGTAGAGTTACTTTTGACCGTTGGCTAAAGTTTATACTACCAGTAATGGGTGTTATTTCATTAATAAGTTGGTTGTACTTGTTATTCAGTGTAGCCATCAATTGGGGACCTTTTTAATGTAATTATGAATGTAGAACAAATATTAGCAAAATTAGTCTCTTTTCCTGTTATAGGAGGTGAATCAAATCTTTCCATTCTGTCATGGATCGAATCCTATCTTATCGAATTGGGTATAACTTCTTTTCGAGTATACAATGAGGAAGGCAATAAATCGTCCTTACATTGTAGGATTGGTCCTGCGGTAGATGGGGGAATTATTCTATCTGGCCATACCGATGTTGTACCTGTGGCAGGTCAAAATTGGGATACAGACCCCTTCGTATTGACTGAAATCGGAGACAAGCTTTATGGTCGCGGTTCTTGCGATATGAAAGCTTTTTTGGCTTGTATCATGACCGCAGCCCCGATGATGGTCAATGCACATTTAAAAAAACCTATTTATTTTGCTTTTTCTTACGATGAGGAAATTGGATGCTTGGGAGCGCCTGATTTGATTGAAGCCATCGCGTCACATTATGACGAAAAACCCGCATATGCATGGATAGGAGAGCCATCTATGCTTATTCCGATCGTGGGTCAAAAGGGAATTTGTGTCCAGGAAACCATTGTCAATGGATCTGCTGGACACAGCAGTCGGATTAGACAAGAAGTCAGTGCCATTCATGAAGCTTCAAGATTGATCCTCTGGTTAGAAGATAAAATGAATCAATTGGCTAATCAAAGTTCAGATGTTCGCTTTGATCCACCCCATACTTCCATTCATATAGGCACTCTTGTTGGAGGCATAGCACCTAATGTCATCGCGGATCGATGTTCATTTAAATGGGACATCCGATGTATACCACAAGATAGTACCCCTCAAATACTTGAAGCGTTTGATGCGCATTGTAGGACTCGTGAGCGAGAATTAAGAACAATTTTCCCGGATTTTGTGATAGAGACCATTAATGATCATCCAGAGGTACCCGCTTTAGACACTAAGGAAGATCAAGAAATTGCAGAACTCATCAAAGAATTAACGGAAGCCAATCAATTTGATACTGTTTCTTATGCTGCAGAGGCAGGTCAATTTGAAGAAGGTGGATTTCCCTCCATAATATGCGGACCTGGGGACATCGCCCAAGCACATAGAGCTAATGAATTTGTAAGTAAAGCTCAATTAAAAAGAGGCGTTGAATTGATTCAGAAATTGATCTTGAAATTTAGTTGATTTAATGATGCTCTAAAGAGACTTGATTTTCCATTTATAAATTAATCTAGGTTAATTGCCTATAAATTTTAATTTGTGAATTTTATTTATTCAATGTTATTATCTTTCTAAAAAACAAAAGATGAGATGTTTAAAAAATTAATGAGTACGCAGTTGCGTCCCGGTACCGTAAATTTTGGATTGCTATTTTTGAGGGTGACTTTAGGGGGCATGATGCTCACGCATGGTTATGGTAAGTTTTTAAGATTATTGGACGGCAATTTTAAATTTGGAGATCCTTTGGGTATTGGCTCAGAACTGTCATTTGTATTGGTCGTATTGGCTGAGTTTTTTGCAGCCATTGGCTTAATATTTGGTTTTTGGACGCGGATAAATGCTTTTTTGTTGTCTTTTACCATGTTTGTCGCGGCTTTTATCAGTCATGGTGATGATCCTTTTTCCAAGCAAGAAAAGCCCTTAATGTTTTTAGCTGTATTTCTGGTTTTGATGTTTGTGGGTGGGGGTAAACATTCTATAGATGATAAAATCAATTAAAAACTGGTTTTTTTAGGCTAACCCTAGCCTCTTTTGAACAGACTACTTTTTAAAAGTTCAAAAGCTCATCACCATAAGCGTAAATTAACAAATAGTCAAAGCGGTTTAGAAAAATGCGCTTTCTTCTTTCAAAGATTTAAATGATCTGATATGTCTCCATCCCCGTTTTTACCTCTACAAGATCTCAACGCACAGATAAAGTTCTTTAAAAAAGGAACGATTCTTCAAAATAAAGGGGAAGTACATTTGAAAGCTTTTTATATCAAAAAAGGACTGGTAAGAAGTTATACGATTGACAGCAAAGGCAAACAGCATGTTTTCATGTTTGCGCCGGAGGAATGGATTATTGGAGATATTGAGGCATATCAATATGAGCATCCCACGGAATTATTCATAGATTGTTTAGAGGATACGGAATTGATTAAGTTAAAAATAGATCACCTATATCAAGATCAGTTAAGTCATGATCAACTCAAAAAAAATTTACGTTTGCTGGGTAGAAGGGTCGGTTTGTTACAACGTCGGGTATTGATGCTTATGAGTGCCACTGCTGGTGAACGGTACGCATTATTTCTCAAGGATTACCCCTTATTACCCAATCGAATCCCACAATATATGATCGCCTCTTATTTAGGAATTACTCCTGAAGCCCTTAGTAAAATAAGAAGTCAAAAAACTTAATAGAATTAGTTTAGTGTTAAACTTCTTAATTTAGATTAATGCACCCTGCTTATTTTTTTGAAATCTTTGCGTTATAATTTAATTAAACAAAAAAGATGAGCAATTTAGATAAGACCAAACATATTTACGCGCAGGTGGGACAAGGAAAGTTATTGGAAGCATTCGAAGCAAACTATGCTGAAAATATCCTGATGGAAGAACCTTCAGGAAGACGAGAAGGTAAAGAGGCCTGCCGTCAGTATGAAGAACAATTTTTAAATAATGTGGAAGTTTTTCATAACCTTGAGATAAAAGCAATATCAGAAGACATAGATAAAGGAAAGGTTTTTGTAGAAGTAACGATGGACATTACTTTTAAAGGAGGAAAGCGTATCAATATGGAGCAAGTAGCGGTGCAGCAATGGGAGCAAGGCCAAATTGTGCATGAGCGATTTTATTACAACGCTTAATCATTTATTTTATTAAATATCTCTTCCTTGATAAGATCATTTTTTTTTCATATTTGGTATTATTTACCAAAAACAATTAACAGAATGAATTTAGTTTTAAAAATATCTTGTAATAATTATACTGCTTGGAAAAAAGATTTTGATTCGCACAAAGAACGAACAGCCGTTTGTGACCAAACCAAAACAACCGTTGGTAAAATCGACGATAAGAGTTGTATGGTCATGCTCTATGATGTCGATATAGCGGGCATGCAGCAATTAATGAGCTCAGATTATCTAAAACAGTTGACAGAAAAATTAGAGATAGTTAACGAAGAAATGCATTCCTTCGAACCATTAGAGCAATAAATGAAAACGAATTCATAAGATGATTGAATACCCTCTCATTTGGAGGGTATTTTTTTGCGTTTATGTCAGATATTAAGCTAATGCTCTCAGATCGACAGGGATGACTTTTGAGATGCCTTGTTCGATCATGGTGATGCCATAGATAAGGTCGGTGCTGGACATCGTCCGCTTGTTATGGGTAACGATAATGAATTGTGAATCCTTTGAAAACTCACGAATAATTTGATTGAATTTATCAATATTGGCATCGTCTAAAGGAGCATCTACCTCATCAAAAATACAAAAAGGGGCGGGTTTAATCAGATATATTGCGAAGAGCAAAGCAGTAGCCGTTAAAGTTTTTTCACCACCAGACAATTGATTGATGGTCAATGGTCGCTTTCCTTTTGGCTTGGCAATAATATCAATGGGGGACTCTAAAGGATCATCTGGTCTTGTTAAATTTAAATCACAATCATCTTCTTCTGTAAATAAGGTCCTAAATACTTTAACGAAATTCTTTTTAATACTCTCAAATGAACTTAAAAAAGTTTCTTTGGCCACTGCATCAATTTCTCCAATAGTGGAGATTAATGTATCTTTTGCCTTCAGTAGATCTTCTTTTTGGGTGATGATAAAATTATAGCGCTCTTTGATTTCATCGTAAGCTTCCATAGCCATCGGATTGATAGCTCCCATGCTTTCGAGTTTTGTTTTAGAGATTTTAACTTGGTCCTCAAGGGCATCAAAGCCTAGTTTTTCATATGCAGGCTCTAACTCATTATCTTCTATATTTTCTAAGGTAACATTGAATTCAACCGATAAACGGTCTTTTATAGAATTAAGATTCATTTTAGCATCACTTAGTCTCTCTCTCCATTCCATCAACAACTGATCTGCAGACTCTCGATTATTCTGAATTTCTTTGAGATTTTTTTCTTGTACTTCAATGTTTCCTCGATGTTGATAATAGGCTTTTTCAGCTTTGCTTAAAGCCAATTCGAAGCTTTCTTTTTGAGCGTACATTTCGACAAGTTGATCATCTTCTGTAACGGTATTACTAATTAATTGATTTAAGTCTTTTTCGCTATTTTTAAGATCTTCTTGATCATGCAAAATACGTTTTGTGCTATTTTGAAAGGATTCTTCTTTGTGAAGGATTTCTTGAGCAATGCGATCTACTTTGTTTTTTTCCTCAACGTACATGACATTGGCTTCATTGTAACCCGATGAGTCTGCAGCCAATAATTGGTTTAGTTTCTCAACAGATAGTTTTTTCTCATTAACCTTATGCTCTGACTCAATGAGACTTGCTTGTTTTTCCTTTTGCTGGGGTTGTAGGAGCTTAATTTCTTCACGGATGACCTTTATCTGATTTTCAATATCTTCTTTCCTTGTGGTATTTGAGTTGAGTAAGCTGAAAAACTGTTCTTGCCGAGTTTTAAAGGTAGCATAAGATTCATTTATTTTATTTATCTCATCTTTTAAACCCTCCAATTCAACTAATTTATCTTTTAACTTGATCTTTTCAAATTCGTTTTGACTTTCAAGTAATTTTTGAGATAACATTTGCTGTTGGTGCTTCAATTTTTTGATTTCGATAGATAAGGTTTCTAGATTTTTGGCCCTACCAATTCTTTTACCCTCAAATAAGCCTACAGAACCACCGGAGATGCTGTAGGTTTTATGAATGATTTTACCTGACTTTTCAATCAATACAAGTTCATCAGCCCCTTGGGGTTTACTGCCTTCATATATGTATACATTATGAAGTAAAAACGTAATTAGCTTTGTGTATTTAATGTCATAATCAATCAGCTCAGTGGCAGATTGCAAACTATCAATGGGCAGGATATCATGGGGTTTAAAGGTTTCTAAAAGTTCCATGATGAAAAAATGTGCTTTACCCTTATTGCCATCACTAAGTAGTGCGATGGCCTCTACAGCATCAACCACTTTGTCAAAGACATAATGGTTCATATAAGGCTCTAAAAAGTTCTCTATACAGACCCTATAATCGACGGGGCAGGCAATGACATCGGAAAGCAGGGGAGTGTTTTTCCACTGACTTTTCTCCTTTAAAAACTTGATGGCTTCAGGGAATCCTTCCAAGTTGTCAATCAGTGATTTAGTCAGACTATATTCATTTTGTTTGGCATCTAGGTTTCTATTGACCAAATTAAATTCATCTTTGATCAAGTAAATTTTACTAATCAAAGCTTTTTTCTTTTCATCTAAGCTTTTTTGTTCTTTAAATAGTTTATCGAAAATGGATTGCTTTTGTTCTTTTTCTAAAACGATTTCATTGACCTTTATGTCAAACTCCTGTAGACTATTATTGTGATCAGATGAATCACTATTGGTTTTTTCAAACTCAACTTTGAGCGTATTTAATTGAATTTCTTTAATTTCCAAGTTTTTGGAGTATTGAAAGACCGATTCACGTGCATTCAAATAGATTTGATTACTGATATCCAATTGACCCTGCGCCTCTCGGGTAGCCTGTTGTTGGGTCTCAAATTTTTCTTTCATTAAATTTAAGGATTCAAAATGAGTTGTTAAATCATTTTCTGCTATACCAAATGTCTTTTTTAATCCTTGAATAGCGAAAGAAGATCTATCAGCACTTTCCTGATCACGATTAATTTGATTTTTTAATTGGTCAATTTTATCCTGAAGATATCGCTGTCTGGCCACTTTGATTTTCTTTTCATTTTCATAAGATCGAATACTGTGAACATGATCATTTAATGATTTTTGTTGGCCAGTCAGTACTTTTTCTTTGATAATAAGATCGGACTTTAATTTTTCTATTACTACCTCTTCTTTTAAGAGTTGTGTGTTTAGGGCCTGCTTTTTATCATTTTCAATGGCAATCCGTTTTTGAGTATTGTCAAAAGTCTCTTGTTGATTGAAGATGCCTTTACGAGCCATACTGATACTTAAAAGCCGATAATCTTTCTTTATTTCATAGTATTTTTTAGCCTGCTTTGCCTGTTTCTCCAGAGATTTGAGATTTTTTTCAATTTCATAAAGGACGTCCTCTACGCGATCTAAATCTGCATCTGTATCACTTAACTTTTTTAAAGTTTCTTTTTTTCTTTTTTTAAACTTTGAAATACCTGCAGCTTCTTCAAACAAACTTCGCCTGGAATGATCTTTGTCGTTAAGTAAATCATCAATCATCTTTAATTCGATGATGGCATAGGAATTGGAGGCGATTCCGGTATCTAAAAATAGGTTGGTAATATCCTTGAGTCTACAGGTTACTCCGTTGAGTTGATATTCACTCTCTCCTGATCGATAAAACCGCCTACTGATGGTCACCTGGTTGTATTCAGTGGGGAGTAAGTTTTTGGTATTATCAAAACTTATAGATACTTCGGAGAGTTGTGTAGGTTTTCTGGCTTTGGTTCCATTAAAAATGATATTATCCATTTTATCAGATCTTAAGATCCTTGATTTTTGCTCACCTAAGACCCATCTAATAGCATCAACCACATTAGATTTTCCGCAACCATTTGGACCAACGATTCCAGTAATTCCTTGATCGAAATTGATGACTACTTTATCTGCAAAGCTTTTAAAGCCTTTTATTTCTAAGCGGGTTAATTGCATAGACAAAAATAATTTTGTTTTGGTGCCAAACTAGTAAAATTAGGCTATTTTTAACTTTAATATTATGGACAACATTCAAAATTGGATATACCTCATACTAGGTGCGATATATTTTTTATCGAAGTTAAGAAAAAAGAACAAATCAGCCCGTCCTGAATCGCAAGATAAAGGGAGTACTGTGAAAAAGAAAGTCAAAACTTTTGAAGAATTATTGGGAGAATTTACAGGTTTGAATGCGCTAGATAAAGTTGATAATGAAGAGGTTACAGTCACAAAAAATGAGAAAATGGCTAATGTTGAGACTGAGAATACTATTATTCAAAATTCAATTTCAAAGGATCAAATACCCGAACCTGTTTCGGAGTTGACTTTTCCAAAAATTGCATCCCTAAATAAAAATCAGCATTTAAAAGAATATGAGATAGAAGATTCTCAAGACAGACATAAACAAATTACTGCTCGTGAAATCAGAAAAGAGTTTAAATCTACAAGAGATCTCAAAAAAGTCATTATTTTAAGCGAAATACTCAGGAGAAAATACTGATAATATAGTTTGGGTTATTATCGTTGACTTAAAGGTAGATACGCTCTTTTAGTCTGCCCTATATAAATTTGTCTGGGACGTCCAATCGGCTCCTGATTTCCCCGCATTTCTTGCCATTGCGCAATCCAACCAGGTAATCTACCGAGGGCAAACATGACAGTAAACATTTCAGTTGGAATACCCAATGCACGATAAATGATTCCTGAATAAAAATCTACATTGGGATAGAGCTTTCTTTCCACAAAATAAGAATCAGCCAATGCTTTTTCTTCTAATCCTTTGGCTATATCCAAAATAGGATCTTGAACGCCAAGAGCAGTTAAAACCTCATCTGCAGCTTTCTTGATAATTTTGGCTCTGGGATCAAAATTTTTGTATACCCGATGTCCAAAACCCATCAGCCTGAAAGGATCTTTTTTGTCTTTTGCCTTGTCCATCCATTTTTGAATATTACCTCCGTCTGCTCTTATGGATTCCAGCATATCAATGACCGCTTGATTTGCTCCACCATGCAAAGGTCCCCACAAGGCATTGATCCCTGCCGATATAGAGGCATACAGACTTGCTTGAGATGAACCTACAATACGTACAGTACTGGCTGAACAATTTTGTTCATGATCAGCATGCAGAATTAAGAGCTTATCTAGCGCTTTGGTAACCACTGGATTGATATCATAGGACATGGTAGGTAAAGCAAACATCATGTGAAGAAAGTTGCTACAATAATCTAAATTATTATTGGGATAATTAACTGGCTGACCCATTTTTTTCTTGTATGACCAAGCGGCGAAAGTAGGCATTTTGGCCAATAGGCGAATGATACTTAAGTTGATGGCCTCAGGACTTCTATCTAAATTTGTACTCTTTGGATAAAATGCATTTAATGCCGTTACCAATGAAGAAAGTACTCCCATAGGATGACTTGTAGAGGGAAATCCATCAAGTATCGTTTTGAAATCTTCATGTACTAGGGTGTGTTGTGTAGTCGCATTTTGGAATGCGGCCAGTTCTACTGCAGTAGGTAACTCCCCATAGATGAGTAAATAGGATACCTCAGTAAAAGTTGAATGGTCAGCCAATTGTTCGATGGGATAACCACGGTAGTTCAAAATCCCGGTTTCTCCATCTAAAAAAGTAATTGCAGACTTTGTGGATCCGGTATTTTTGAACCCAGGATCCAATGTGATAATACCTGATTGAATCCTCAATTTACTTATGTCGATGGCTAATTCATTTTCTGTACCTCTTATGATGGGTAGCTCATAGGGTTTACCATCTACAATTATTTGAGCAAATTCTGACATTCTACTAAATGATATGTTTAGATTTTATTAATTATTTCCTCCAAGAATAAGGGGTAGCCCATCCTTACCACTACCAATAATAATTGTTTTGGCATTCGGTGATTTGGATAGCTCAATCGTTGCTTCAATACCTCTCATTTTCAATAGTTCATCTGTCAAACTATTATTAATAATCTTGTTAGCGATCGCCTCGCCATCGGCTGCAATACGCTTTCTCTCAGCTTCACTTTGCTCTTTATCCAACCGGAATTGATAAGCCAATGCTTCTTGTTCTTGCTTTAGCTTGTTTTCTATTGCTTTTTTAATTTGTTCAGGAAGCGATATAGATCGAATGAGTAGGGCTCTCATAACAATACTGTTTCCAGGTGAAGCCAACACCGCAGCCGCTTCAGTTTTAATGGCACTTTCAACCTCCGGCCGTTTGGTAGAATAAATTTCCTCTGCAGTGTACCTACCGGTCACTTGTCTGACCGTTGATCTTACCTCAGGTATGACCAAACGGCGGATATAATCTTTTTGAAATGTCTCATGAATTTCGCCAATAGAATCGTACATAGGATGAAATCTTACGGTCACGTCGATATTGATACTCAATCCACTCTTATCGAGTACATCCATAGTTTCTTCAATTTGATTCTCAGAAACATCATATACATATACTTCATTCCAAGGAGCTTTCACATGAAATCCAGGTTCGAAGATATTGTCTTTGTCCAACCCACCACTGAACTTCTTAAACATAACTGCTCTTTCGGTCGCTTGTATGGTGAAGAATATACTATTTGATATAGAAAAAAGGACCAGTAGCGAAGCTCCTAAAATTAGCAAAAGGGGTAAATATTTTCGATTATCCATATTTATAGTTTTTTTTGAAGTGCAAATATAGGTGTCAAATGTTTACTGACAGATAAATTATCCGGTTTTCCTTATTAATATTGTGGTGCACCCCCCGTTTTTGACGATTCGAGAAAAAAAAAGAGTCTGGCTTATGTTTAGACTCATAAAATAAATCATTTATGGATGATGTTTTTAATGCCGTAAGAAGTAAAATAGGGAAGCCTTATGAGGACCTGTTCTTTTTATTAACCGCTCTGAGAGAAGCTCTAGAAGAGAATGGTGCCTTGGAGATTGCCAAGGAAATTCCGTGGATCAATACAGCGAACAAGGGAAATCATGACTTTTCGTCAGAACATCTACAATTGTATTCATTGGTTTTCCAATTAATTAATATGGTAGAGATAAATGGAGCGGTTCAAAATCGTCGCAGACAGGAGAGCAGAGATTTATCTGCTGTCAGTGGTCTTTGGACCTCCAATATCAAGGAATTGCATGCCCACGGCATATCCAATGTAGAGGTCATAGAAGGGATCAAGCAAGTTTTTATTGAGCCCGTACTCACAGCACATCCTACCGAGGCGAAGCGTGCCACCGTATTAGAGCACAGAAGGGATTTGTATCTTAAAATGGTGCAGCGCGAAAACACAATGTACAATACGCATGAATTGGGAGATTTAAGGCAGGAAATTAAGCAAATTCTTTACCGTTTATGGAAAACAGGTGAAATCTATTTGGAAAAACCTGATGTAGCCTCTGAATTGAGAAATGTCTCTCACTATTTAATCAACGTATTTCCCGATGTCATCTCAATATTAGATAAGCGATTGATTAGCGCTTGTAATGATCAAGGTTTCGCCCAGAATCAAGTTTCAGAGAACAATGCCTTTCCCAAAATTAGATTTGGAAATTGGGTAGGAGGTGATCGTGATGGTCATCCTTTGGTTACCGGCACAGTCACTCAGAGTACCTTGTTGCAATTGAGGCTCAATGCATTTGTTGTTATCAGAAGAAAATTATTGGACTTGGTTAAAAAATTGAGTTTTGCCCATTCTTTGGAAGCCTCTAGTAAAGCTTTACAATCCAGAATGATGGTAATGAAGAAGGAATTAATAGGCTATGGTGAGGAAATTTTGGCGCGTAATAAAGGAGAGGTTTTTAGACAGTTCATAAGCTTAATAATTGCCAGACTTCCTGTTGATACCAAAAGGGGCCACGCTACTGAATTATTGGCATCTAAAGGAGCGTATCTCCATTCTTCAGAGTTACTTTCCGATTTAAAAATATTACAAAAAGAGTTGATTGAGTTTGGAGCCCAATCAACAGCTTACAACGAGGTAAATGCTACCTTAAGGATTGTCGAGATTTTTGGTTTTCATCTAGCGGCATTGGATATTCGTCAAAACAGTACTTTTCATGACCAAGCCATGGATGAGCTTCTAGAGGCCTCATTGGCTGAAAAGACTAATTTTTCAGAATGGAGTGAAACGGAGCGGCTTGATTTCCTTAATAAAGAGTTGCTTTCTGCTCGTTTGTTCACGCATTCCAAAACAGTTCTTAAAACGCATGCCAAAAAAGTAATGGAATGTTATGGGGTGATCGCTGAGCATACAGCTAAATATGGTATGAATTGCATAGGTTCTTTGATTGTGAGTATGACCCGATCATTATCTGATTTATTAGTGGTATATGTTTTGGCAAGAGAGGCTGGACTAACGCAAATGACAACAGCCGGATTAATTTCTAAAATACCCGTAGTCCCTCTATTTGAGACCATTGGTGATTTAGAAGTGGCTCCTGAAATCTTACACGGCTTCCTAAATCATCCTTTTACAAAAAGAACATTACAAGCCCTCAAGAGAGGTGAAAAGAAACCCGTGCAGCAAGTAATGGTGGGTTACAGCGATAGCAACAAAGATGGGGGCATAATGGCCAGTCAATGGAATCTTTACAAAGCTCAATACAATTTAAGTCAAGTGGGTGTTGACAACGGGGTAAGAATTAGGTTTTTCCACGGTAAGGGTGGATCAATCAGTAGGGGATCTGGACCTACCCATTATTTTATCGATGCCCTTCCACATTCAGCGCTAAATGGAGATGTTCGCTTGACCGAGCAAGGGGAGACGATTGCCCAAAAGTATGCCAATAAGGTAAATGCAGCCTACAATCTAGAACTGTTAGCAGCCAATGCCTTGTCTAAAACCATCTTAGATAGACATTCTCCGAGAGTTTTCCATGCGCAAGCAACTATTTTAGAGCAGTTATCTATGAATTCTCAAAAGACCTACGAAAAGATGATTAACGAAGGAGGGTTCATGGAATTTTTCAGACAGGCAACACCTATAGATGCCATTGAGACCAGTAAGATTGGGTCGAGGCCAGCCAAGAGAACTGGCGCCAATTCGCTTTCAGATTTGAGAGCAATCCCCTGGGTTTTTTCATGGAGTCAATGCAGATTTCACATGACAAGCTGGTATGGAATTGGTACCGCACTGGATCAACTAAAAAGTGAATCTACTGCGGATTACGATTTATTTCAATTGAAAATGAAAGATGATCCCTTCATAAGATATGTATTTACAAATATAGATACTAGTATTGCTGCTACAGATGATAAAATTATGCTTAAATACGCTGATTTAGTTCAAAATAAAGAAATTAGAGAAAAGTTTACAGACTTATTTTTGAGCGAACTGAAGCGTGTGAAATATCATTTTGAAGTGTTATTAGGACGGCCAATTGAAGAGCGTCGCGTGAATCATTATTACTCAAATATGCTGCGCGCATCTTTGATGGATCCACTACATGAGCGACAGATCAATTTATTGAAAAAATGGCGTACAGAAAGAGTACACGATGAACAGGCGGCGCAAGAAACACAAACCGAGATCATGCTTTCAATTAATGCCCTTTCAAGCGCTATGAGAAATACAGGTTGATAGATATTTTATTCAAATAATATAGCTGCCTCATCATTAAACCATTGGTTATACACGTCTTGATGAATTTTCTCAACTCGATTCCTCTTTATTTTCATAGTCGGCGTAAGTAAGCCATTGTCGATGGTCCAATCCTCCTTCATGACCACTATTTTTTGAATTTTAGCGACACTTTCTAAGGTCGGATTCAGAACTTTTATGGTCTGCTCAAGACTTTCTATCAATGCTGCTTGCTCTTTTTCTTTTCCTGTATCAGACAAGACGATGAGTCCAATCGGTTGAGGAATACCTGTGCCAACCACACATGCTTGATCAATATCTGAATTTTTCATCATTTCGAGCTCTATAGGTGCTGGTGAAATATATTTTCCTTTATCTGTCTTGAATTGATCTTTAATTCTTCCGGTAATCCAAAGAAAGCCGTCATGATCATATTCACCGATGTCTCCTGTTTTTAAAAAACCATCTTCTGTGAACACTTCGCTGGTCATTTTTTCTTCCTTGTAATAGCCCTGCATCAAACATTCACTTTTGATCAAAATTTCATCTTCAGGAGAAAATTTCAATTCAACACCAGCAAGCGGTTTGCCTACCGATCCAAATTTATTTTGTCCGGGCAGATTAAAATGAGAGAGAATACAATCTTCAGTAAGACCATAGGCTTGACAAATGTCAATATCTAGTCGCTTGAACCAAATCAATTGACTTATGGAAATGGGAGCCGCACCCGTAAAAATCGCTTGAGTATTTAGTAAGCCGAGTTTTTTCTTAATTTTTTTTCTAATGACGTTATTAATAATCGGAATTGACAATAAAAGATCTAACTTTTTTTGAGGGATGGTATTTAGGATACTATCTTGAAATTTAGTCCATATCCTAGGTACCGCAAAAAACAGATCGGGTTGGGTAGCTGCTAAATCATCAGCGAAGGTTTCTATCGATAGGGGAAAGTTGAAACTCCCCCCTTGATACAAACCGAACATTTCTATACCTATCCTTTCGGCGATGTGCGTTAGAGGTAAATAGGAGAAAAAACGAGGCTTACTAGCGTTTAGAGCAATAGCACTTACCGCAGTGTTTGTTACCGCATTGAATGAACCCACACGGTGCATAACTCCTTTTGGAGATCCGGTGGTACCAGAGGTATACATGATCGTTAACAAATCTTCAGCATTTTGTTCCGGAACTTCTGCCAAGGCTTCATTTTGGGCAACCATATCTTCCCAATTCAATTTTTCTTCAACCTGATAAGCCTTAATTCCTATTTTAGTGAATCCTTCTAAGCCAGATTTTTGAGCCTCATAGTTGTCCAACTTTCCTACGATAACTGCTTTTGACTCACTGTGAGACATAATTTCTGCAATGGAGTTGGCATTTATTGTTGGGTAAATAGGGACAGAAATATGTCCTGCCATTTGAATGGCTAAGTCTGCCATGATCCAATGGCTACAATTTTTTGAAAGTAGGGCAATTTTGGAGTTGGGAGCATAATCCATTGCAATCAAGGCTTGGGCGATTTTTCTAATTTCAATGCCGGCTTCTCGATAAGTCGTTTTTACCGAACCTTGGACAAAGGGCTGATGGAACATGAGTTGATCAGGGCTGTTTTTTTCCCAATAGGTAAACGCATGGAGTGGTGCGGTAAACTTCATTTGATGTCGTGTTTTTTTTGTAATATTAATTTGTAGTTAATATTAATCAAAGTTGATTTAAATAGCATAATACAAGCATATTAAAATTTCTATTAACCCGAATAATATTACTCAGTAATTATTGAGTACTTAAAAATAACTTCAACCAAGGTTTTGAGTTATTTATAGAAATTTATCATTTAATTGGGTTTTATTGAGGGTCAATATTTAATTATTGAAGAATAAAAACTTATCCTCGAGTCATTTGATTAGATTTGCGGTTCATTAAAGAAATTCCCATTGAGTACTTTTTCTAATTTAGGATTATCTAATCCATTGATTGATGTTCTTAACAATTTAGGTTTTACAACGCCTACCCCTGTTCAAGAACAAGCAATCCCTTTGCTCTTAAGTGATACGCCTATTGATTTTATCGGTTTAGCACAAACTGGAACTGGAAAAACAGCTGCCTTTGGGCTTCCTCTTATTGATCTTATAGATAGTGACAACCGATTGGTTCAAGCTTTGGTGTTGGCACCTACTCGAGAATTGGTGCAACAAACAGCAAAGCAAGTTGCTCAATTCGCTAAAGGTGTAAAGGGAGCAAACGTAGAGGTGGTCTTCGGAGGCGCTGCGATTACCAATCAAATAAGTGCTTTGAGAAAGCCTACTCAAATTGTAATTGCTACCCCCGGGCGATTGATAGATTTAATCAAAAGAAAGGCAATTAAATTGGATCAAGTACAGTATGTTGTTTTGGATGAGGCCGATGAAATGCTTAACATGGGCTTCAAAGAAGATATTGATCAGATCCTTTCGTTTACTCCAGAACAAAGAGTGACGTGGCTGTTTTCAGCGACGATGCCCAAGGGAATCAGAAGAATTGTAACAAAATATATGAAGACTCCGGTTGAGGTCTCAGTAAATTCAAAAGAACAAAGTAATAAAGACATCACTCATAAGTACGTGATCACAAAACCATCGAACAAGGTGCCTGCGATCAGGCGGTTTATGGATATTCAGTCAGATATGAGGGGGGTATTGTTTTGTAGGACCAAAAGAGAAACCCAGGAAATCGCAGATAACTTAGGTCATTTGGGATATGGAGTTGAAGCCCTCCACGGGGACTTATCTCAAGGTCAACGTGATGCTGTCATGAAGCGCTTTAAAACACGATCGATGCAGTTATTAATAGCTACTGACGTAGCTGCTAGAGGAATCGATGTAAATGACCTCACTCATGTGATGCATCACACCTTACCCGATCAGCTAGAGAGTTACACACACAGGAGTGGTCGAACGGGGCGGGCGGGTAAAAAGGGTACCTCTATTGCTTTCATTACACCAAGAGAGGGGCGAAGAATCACCGAAATTGAAAAAAGAATCAATATTAGCTTTGAAAAAATTGAGGTGCCCGCACTTGAAGAACTCAAGTCTACAAGGATCAAAAATTGGGCCAGTTTGATTATCAATACAACGGTAGATTCGCAAGCGGAGAGCATCTTAATCAAACTCAATGGACAGTTTGAGCATTTGAATAAAGAAGATATACTAAAAAGATTAATCACGACTCAATTGGATCACTTAATGATTCAGGGAGGCGGTCAATCTGACTTAAACGAAGCTTCAGGCTCAGGATCACGGTCAAGTAGGTCAGATAAGAAAAATGGGGGCGCTTTTAATAGATATTTTGTTAATATCGGCACGATTGATGGAATGACTAAGGAAGACTTGATTCATTTTTTATCAGATAATTCCAAAATAGATCGAAAATATTTCGGTCCTTTAAGTATTCAAAAGAATTGTGCTTATTTTGATGTAGACGCCAAGCACGATCAGAAATTGGGCGAAACTTTTGTCGGCATCGAGATCAAAGGCCGAGATATCCGGGTCAACCTTGATGAGCAGGCTGGAAAATCAAAATTTTCTGTACCTTCAAATAAAAGAAACTTTCGAGACAAAAGGTCTCCCAAAAAAGCTCACAGAAAAGGTAGGCGAAGAAATTAAGTCCTGATTTTATTCTCTATTTTTACTTGCTTCATTACAAACAATTCCCTTAGATCCGCGGTGATCATATGGGATCTTGTTATCCATTAATCCACATATCCCATTCCCAATGTTACCTAATTGTTAAGTAAATACATCATTTTTAACAATTTCAGGATGTTTTAATACCCCTAAGGCAATTAATTTGTTTTAATGTTAATTTAATATTAAGTTAGTATTAAGAAATTAAGAAATTTATCCATGCACCGGTTTATTATCTTTTTTTTAATCACGCTAGTCGTTTCGGGTCCGATTTATGGGACCCATGTATTAGTAGGGGTAGGTGCTGATAAAGAACGTAGCATTATTTCTGGTTATTTAAAGGATAAAAATGGCAATCCTTTAGATTATTTAATGTTGATTGGGACCGGCGAGCATTTTGACAAGAATAAATGGGAGATCCTTAATTTTTTAAATCATCTTGATTCAAAAAAGAAGCGATTTGATTCAGATAAAAAGTTTCTTGAATATGTATTTTATAAAGTACACAGGAAGTATTTAAGGAGCTTTGAGCCACTCACTAATTTTTCTGAAATTTTGGAGCAGGGTAAATACAATTGTCTGACCGCCACGGCTTATTATGCCATCATTCTAGAGTATTTCGACTTTCATTATGAGCTGATAGAATTAACCCATCATATTTATTTAAAAGTAAATTTAGATCAGCAGACGATTTTGTTAGAATCAACCGATCCCGTAAATGGGTTTATTGGGAATTCAAGTGATGTTGAGGCACAATTAATGGCCTATAATTTATCAACGAATGAGTCATTGAGTGATGATCATTTCGAAGCTGAGCCCGTTGATTTGTATCAGTTAATTGGATTACATTATTATAATTTGGCCATAAAATCATTTAAGGTTGATGATTTGAGAAAATCTTATGTAGCCATTAATAAAGCTTTGATTTTTCATAAATCGCCGAAATTGTTCACTTTTTTGAATTTTCTTTTGGAAGAAACTAACTTTACTCCGATTGAAAAGGCTTTAGTACTCCAAAGTATCAATCTCTCTTAGACCTTAGATACGTTTTATTTCTATTTACTTAATGCTCTTGTAAGTTTAGAAACTTTTTTAATTCATAGGACCAAATTTCATATCCTTTACGGTTCAAATGTAATCCATCAGATAAATAAAGATCCGATTTTATGTGCCCTATCGAAGTCAGCATGGGGTAATACAGATCAAGAATGGTTCCTCCTTCAATGCTTACCATGTATTTTTTATACATGGCATTAAGCTCCTGAAATTTTCCTGATAATGTCGCACGACTTGGACTTGGTTTGATGCTGATTACTGTTATTTTGACCTTTGGAAAGGTATTCCTTACTTTTTCAACCAGCATTCTGAAATCATTGAAAACTTGCTGGACCGGTAATCCTTGACTTAAATCGTTTTCACCGGCATAAAAAATAATTCTCTGGGGTGCTATTGTATCGAACAATGTGTTAAAATAGCGTAAGCACCAAGCATAAGACGATCCACCAAATCCAAGATTAAGCACATTGTAAGGAGCCAAATCTTTTTGAATATGCACCCAAAGTCTGATAGAAGAACTCCCATACAATACAATAAGGCGCTCTTTTTGATGATGGATTTTAATTCTCTTTTGAAGTCTCTTAATTTCTTTTTTCCAATTATCTGGTGGTTTTAAATTCATATTATTTGAATTGATCTTTCATATTAATTACTTCCTTTTTGAAATGTTTTTGATAATTATTTACGAAATCAATAACTTCAAGTTGATTCTCATTATTATCAATAAAGTTACTGATCTTAAAGGGTTTAAGAATTTTACATTTCACTTTGTTTTGTGCCATTCTTCTATCAAAATCCCTCAATACTATAGGAACGATATAAGGCTCATTCTTTTGTTGTAATGCTAATTTAAAAGCACCGGTTTTAAATGTTCCCGGAGAGGTCTCTGTGGTATAGGATTTGCCTTCAGGACTGATAATTAAATTTTGATTTTCAAATAATAATTTGCCTGCCACTTCATAAAATGACGGATTTACCAATTTTTTGTCCGTTTTAGATTGCGTGTTTTCAGATGAGGCGTAGACTTTGATATGACCTTGATTTTGATAATAATTTTGATGTCCATATTCTCCATCATCAGGAATTCTGACAATTCGAATGCCAGGGTCGTCATACTTTACATCTAGGATCAGAGCACTTAAAAAATGAGAATCTAACGTGATTTGAAAGTCATTGGGTAATGTATAGCTCTCATGGTTGATAAGGTGGTTGTAAATGAAGATATGACCTGATTCATTGGGTAAGTTTTCCCATCCTTCAATATGGAAATCTACATGGCGAAATAATTCTTTCACCCTGCTCGCACAGGCTTTCCTGACTCCAAAAGAGTTCAATTTTGAAGTATTTTCGGTCACTTCTTGATAGATATTGATGAGTCCTTGATAGAAGTTAAAATCCCTGTTTTCTTGTTTTAAGAGGTCTAAAGATATCGAAGACAGATGACGCTCCTGAGCATTTCCAGTCGTATTTAATTCACTAAGCGTTTGAAATGCGAGCGTCCGTGTATCTTGATTGGTTAATAAATGGGGTACTTGATGAAGTCTTGAACCGACTTTTAATTTAACACTATTCTTTTTTATCAGATTATGAATGGTCAATTGATCATGTCTAAGTTTTGTTTTTAAAAATCTTGAATAGCACAACTGTAACTGATTGTCCATCATCCAGAGCAATCGCATATATAATTGATGCGTGAGCTGAGGGTCATGGGCTACTAATAGTTGAACTTCTTGATGGGCGATGAATAACGTTTGAGTAGCCACCACGGTTACTGCTGAAGCTACATTTTTTTTATGAATTAGACCTTCCCATCCCCAGACAAATCCAGGCGTGGAAAGCGTTCGTAATTGTTGAGAAATACCTAACTGAGAACGCTCAATAGATACTTCACCATCTATCAAGATATAAATTCCTTGTGAAGTATTTTCTTGCCGATACATTTTTTTTCGAGCTGGAAACGATTTAATAGACAGCTTTTTTACTAATTTTTCTAGAAATAGGTCATCCATTTCACCTAAAAATGGAGAACGTTTAATGAGCATCAAACGTTCTTGGAAATGATCTTTTTGAATGAGTTGATAACTTTCGCGTTGTCCTACTGCATTAAGGTGATCACCTTTGATTTCTGGATGGTGACTTTTAAGGACCTCTAAATATTGATTAAAAATAGTTTTAGATAATTTTTGTAATATGTTTTGAAGATTTAATTTGATTTCTTTTTGAAATATTTCTATCTCAAAACGCTGAAAAACAGCTTTCTCTGATGCTATTATGATCTTGTTAAGGCTTCGTGCAGGTGGGAAAAGACCACACCATCCGATGGGGGTTTGGGTAACTTTACTTCTATATATTAAAACGTCTTCTCTAGGATGATCGAGACAATTGTAATAGTCAACCGTACCCTTTATTAAGAAATAGATATACGTAATCTTTTCGTTAGGCTTTAAGATAATATGCCCCTTATCTAAGGTGACTTTTTGACTATTTATACTTAACGTACCGATAATGTCCATGAGGATATAATAGCTATTTTATTAAAATAATGATAAAATTAATAATATTTAAATAAATTATTAATACATTACTATCAATAATATTAAAATAATTTTAAAAAAATATTTTGTTTTTTTTGAGATCAGTAGGGTAATACATTTATTTTTCAACTCCAAGTAATAAAAGGGTTTGATTAAGCAATGCTCTATCTTTGAGTTTTAGCGTAATTATGAAATTTTCTCAATACAACATTAATACCACCCTCAAAAAAAACATTGAAGGCCAAGGCTTTAATAGACCTACAGATATTCAATTTAAATGTATTAAGTCCATACTAGATGGTCAGGATATTTTGGCCATTGCCCAAACAGGTACGGGAAAGACGGCAGCCTTTGCCATACCCATTCTGGATTTGGTAGCTGCCAATAAAGGCCGATCAAGGGGGATTTATGCCTTAATTTTGGCACCTACTCATGAATTGGCTCGACAGATCCATCAGACTTTTCTTTCCTTAGGAAAAGGTATGAAAGCCTCTGCAGTTTGCGTTTATGGCGGTGTAGATCAAGAGGATCAAATCAAGCAATTGCAATCAGGAGCATCCATTTTAATTGCAACCCCTGGGAGAATGTTTGACTTATTGAGTCAAGGAATGATCGATGTCGCACATCTGAAAATATTGGTACTTGATGAAGCAGATCACATGTTAGACTTAGGTTTCATAGAAGATATCAAAGATCTGATGCGAAAAATACCCTTAAAGAGGCAGAATTTATTTTTCTCTGCGACCATTAATAAGGAAATTAAAAAGCTAGCTTATTCAATTGTTAAAAATCCCATTCGCATTCAGATTTCACCTAATAACTCGGTAGCCAAAAGTATCGATCATGGCGTTGCCTTCATTGAGATGGACGATAAACGCTATTTTTTAGGTTCCTTTATTCAAAAGAATGAAGAAGCAAAAATATTAATTTTTGTTAGGACCAAAGTTCGAGCAGAACGCGTGAAATTGGCCATGGATCGCGTTAATATTGAGTCGGTAACATTGCACGGAGATAAGTCTCAAGATCAAAGGGAACAAGCCATGAAATCGTTTCATACCGGTACAATTAAAATCTTAATCACTACAGATGTAAGTGCACGAGGTATTGATGTACCTAATGTCGATTTTGTTGTTAATTATGATTTGCCCGATTCTAGTGAAACTTATATCCATCGAGTAGGCAGAACGGGAAGAGCGGGTAAGAGAGGTACGGCTATTTCTTTTTGCAGCACGGAAGAAAAGCATCTCTATGATCTCATCGAAACGGATTTAATGAGTGAAATTGCAAATATACCCATAAATAAAGCAGACTATGCGGCAACCTTAGATTTGGCCTTTGAATCAAAAAATGATTGGAAGGCGTTAATCAAGGCCAACGAATTGATTATTGAAAAAAATAGAAAACAAAAAAAATCAAAACGAAAAAATAATTTATAGATAAGTTCATCTTTCAGTATAATTCATTTAAATTTTGTTTATAATTGGAACGTATTTATGTGTGGCAACGTTCTAAAACAAAATTAAATAGTATGGTTAATCAAGAAGATTTTATAGCTCTGCCTAAATACGAAAAAGACCCAAAAAAAGAACAAATCTTGGGTCAGATGGAACAATTTGGAATTCACTTAATCATTAAAGATAAGGGTGTTCTATATAAAAAGCGTGTAGAACATGGAAGCCATTTCTTGAAAGAATTACAAAAGCTAGAATTGTTATCTGAAGAACCTGTGATCAAAAGCTGGCAATATCAAGATGTTGATCCTACTCGGAGAGATTAAAATTCTCCAGGCTTTTAGGGTCAAATAACGCATTTTCTTAAGGATAATCACCAAGACTAATCTCACTTCTGTAACCCCCAGATTGGCTTGTGTTGATTTAATCCATGCTATTTTTTAGTTAATTGTCATTTACTAATTTCAAACGCTCTATTGAACTCCAGAATAGGTCTTATTATCCTCAATCACAAGCTATGGCGTTTCTTGAAAGCGACTTAATCTCAGGATTGTTCGTTTCAATAGCCGACTGTACACTTTTAAAGTCAGTTAGTTTTCAAACGGTTTAATACGTCATGAGCTGCTATCTCACCAGAGATCATCGCCGCATTTAATGAACCATTGGCGGTATGGTCCCCACATAACAGTATTTTATCTTCATAAGTCATCAGATCAAGATTTGGTGCGTAAGATACAGATCCGAGATCAGGCAGCGCCCTGGGTATCGCATAATGCTTGATGAATTTAACTTTTGTAATAGAAAAATACTTTTCAAGCTCACCTTTGACCTGAGAAACTAGGACTTCAGAGGAAAACGAATGTTGCTTTAATACGGTGACTGAAAGTAACTGATGATTGGGGTCAGGAGCCCGTTGAACACTCGTTGGATAAAAAATATTATTAATTAAAGTATTGGAAAGAGCTGACAGATGGATGATGGGTGGTGGCACATCATTTACCCGCACACTGAAGTACAAAGTATCGCATGTTTTCCATCTGTTTTTAACAGAATAACCCTCGAGAAAGCTACTTGGATCCGTAGCGACAATGCACACATCATAAGGATATTGATCTCCTGAAGCCATGGTTATAAAATCAGTAGTCACTTTTTGTACTTCGTTATTTAACTGAATTTGAGTCGTCTTTAATTGACTTGCCAATTGTTTGGCGATCGCACCTATCCCTGCCTTGGGTAGGGTGGCAAAACCTTCAGCAAACATTTTATAGATAAATTCAAACATTCTGCTAGAAGTATGAAGATCGCACTCCAAAAAAATACCAGAAAAAAATGGCTTAAAAAATTGAGTGATGATTTTATCTGAAAAGCCTAAAGACTGTAAATGAGACAAGGTAGTCTTTTCTTTTTTATTAAATAGGGTTGCGATTGGCGTATTTTTTAGTCGGAGATTGAGTTGAAATATTTTAAGCTTATCGCGCATAGATCCAATGCTAGAAAATAGGGTAGGGAAGAGTATAGAGGTGTCTCTAAGTGGATCTCCAATGATGAAGGAATCATTATCGGTGTAAATACGAGCACCAGGAGACAATCTTTGCAGATCTAAATCGGCATAGTTTAGGTATTTTTTACTCATGGGGTACGCATCTAACAAGACTTGAAAACCTACATCTAAAATCCAACCATCTATGATTTCAGTTCTTACCCGACCTCCAATATAACCTGTAGCCTCTAAGATCGTGGGCACATATCCCTTTTGTTCTAGATTTTGTGCAGCGATCAAACCACTAACACCTGCTCCAATGATGTAAATGTTTTTATGTTGATTTGTTTTCATGTGATATTTAAACTGAAAGACAATTTAATTCTATTCACATTTAATCATCCTTTGAATTGATATAATTTCATTAGACTGAATCGTTTGACTTTTGTTTAGGTCCTTATTTGAAAGTTTTTTTTGAACTCATTGGTATTTATAAACATCAGAGCCCGGTAATTATATCACAAAAACAGTTAAATATCCGTTTAATTCCAACTATCATCTATAAATTTCCAAATAGATTGTTTTCGGGCATCTCTGACACTTAACAATTGTTTTTCCTCAGTCGCCTTCATCTATGTTTCAAGATACTTATTCGGGTTAGATGAATTATCAACATAAGTGGCACTTTTTAATAAAGCCTTCATAGAAGGGAAACCATTAAACGATATACCGTTGTAGTTTACCATCTGGCCATATTCCCAATGGTTATTGGCAATTTAATACCAAAGGCCCAGTTTGCTCCGATATTTTCTTTTTGTTGTGTCTTAATTACCAATTCTACCCATAATCCATTAATATTAACAAGTTTTTGGCGGTCCGTGAATTTAAACTCATTCATGTTGAAATAACTAGATTGCTGTATACTTAACACATTATGAACAATTTGTCAAATTTCAAAAGGTGCTATTATTTTAAAAGTCTACTAATTCGGAGTTTTAAGTCCTAATTCTTGAGCTACATCATTATTATAAATACTGAGATCAAATGCAGCATATTACTTAGGGCTTTTGGAGTGATGAAAGAATAGAAATCTATTAGGCTCAGACCAAGATTGCATCATACCCTAGTCAGTTTATTTTTCTTCGGTTATGCTTTTTTGGACAATTTTTTATAAAATTCTTTATTTGTTTTAATAAACTCTTCCGTGTCTCCAGTCACTTCCATGTAATGAAATTGTATGAGATAGGCTTCATCTTCCTGAGCAATGGCCAGTTTAAAGATTAAGTCACAGAAAAGGCTTAATATTAGATTTTTCATGTATTGATATTTAAGTTGATTGATCTATTTATACCATCATTTTAATAAATTGCCATTTTTAAACAAAAACTGAATGACTTTTTTTTAAGAAAAATGAAAAAACAGCTTAATTATGAATAAAAAATAAGGGTATTTCAATTATTTTCATTTTCAAGTACTTATGTATCGGGTAGCGTTAAAAAAAATATTGGGCCTTATCATTATAAGAAATACGACAATTAATATTTTAATGCAAATCTAATAAGGGTCTTTAATCCACCCTTTTTAGTTAAATCATCCTTCGTGATAAATATATTTAGGCAATCAATGAATTTCGACTCCCAGCTGCAAATGATATCTTTACCTAGATATGAAATAAATGTAGTAGTTTTCTGCTGTTCCAATTTTTTTTAAGATGACCATACAATAATGCCATGTTGACCTAGTGTTTGAACTAAAGAAAAGAATCATTCCTTCGATTATAGTTAAGTAATCTATTGCTTACTCATTATATCATTAAGTCAATTTAGAAAGTACATCTATAAAAATCAATAATATTATATGAGAATATCATTCATAGGTCTTTTAATTGTTTGTAATCTCTCAATGTGGGCTCAAAAAAAAATCATTAGTGGAAGCGTTTTAGATGTGGAGACTGGTCTTGCCTTACCTTTTGCTAGTATTTCTTTTAATGACTATTCCAATGGCAGCGTTTCTAATTCCGAGGGTGTATATATCATGGACATTGCTGCTGATAGGTTGAGGGATTCATTGTATTTTAGCTACATGGGATATGAGACTCTAAGAGTCAGTGTTAAATCCCTATTAATAGAGGGTAGCGTATGGATGCGTTCTGCACAAATAAATTTAACTGAAATACCGGTTTACTCTCAAACGTTGAACACCTTAGCAATTATCAAATTAGTTGAGAAAAATTTCCCTAAAAATCATCCTCAAGTCAATCAGCTAAAACACATCTTTTACCATAGTTACAATGTTACTCCATTCAGTGAAGCAAATAGAATGAACGTCTTAAAAACAAGCTTTACTGACATCGATCAGGAATTGGTGAATGAAGTTTTAGAGGTCATTCCAGAGGATATTAAATCATATAGAGATGTCATTGTTGATTTTTACAGTCATGCTACTGAAACGAAAATTATGCCTATCGAAGGGATTTCTTTGCAAGAAAGTACAGTACAGTCGATACAAAGTCAGATTGAGGAAAAATTATTGAGCTTAACAGAAGATATTGAGCTCAGTTTTGAAGACGACGAATTGTATTACAAAATGGGCACGGGAATAATATCATCAAAACTAGAGCTCGAAGAGCCGGATTCTGAAGACATAGATACTTTAATGATAAATTCAGATGACACTACCCATTATTTAATAAGTTCAGAATATCTTAGAAAGGATATAGAAAACTTTTTGGTCAATACTACCGATATTAACTCGGACAACTTAGAGTTTATTAACAAACCTAAGAAATACAATTATCAAAAAGAACTGACCTTATTTAATGATGAATGGGTTTATAAAATTAGTTTTGAACCCAGAGAACAAGGAATTTTTCAAGGGGTATTGTACATAGCTGCCACGAATTATGCTATTCTACAGCTTGATTATGAATTTGCTACAGGTAAAAGTACCGAAAATATTAATTTATTAGGAATAGGCCATAAAGTAAACTACAAAAAGGCCCAAGTCATTTACGAAAAGTTAGATACGGGATATTATGTGAAATATGTAAACGCTGAAAAGCGAGAGTTTTTCTCTGTAGATCGTGACTTCTTCATGGTAAAGAAAGAAAAGCGGTTCTTGTTTGATAAGGCTTTGAATAAAATCAAGTTTGCATTAGATATGCAATTTGAAACAAAAAATGGATGGGAGCTATTGGTGATTCATCGGCAAAACTTGACAAAAGAAGCTTTTGAGCTTGTTAAGGAACCTGAAAAAATGACTATTAAAAAGGAGTTCGTCTACAGTATGGACATGTGGGATCATGGATCAGTGATTGTCCCCAATACAGCACTTAAAAAATTCAGGCGAGACAATAAATAACAACTAATTTTGTTTTTTTTAGGCCATTAATCATTTCACTATGTTCGTAACTTGGTTTGAAGTATTAAACTTTGTATTGTGTGTGTGTTTAATACTGATTGGATATAAATATTTCGAGACGTTTTGGTCTTATAAAATCAATAAACCTTATGCTTGGGAGCAGGCGGTAGCACTCAAGAGGGTGACTCCTCAGCTGATTAAGATGGAACGTATGTTTCGAGATCGGGTGCGATTTTATAACCTTTGGTTTCAGGTCGAGTATCTTAAAAGAATGAAAATAGCAGGTGCTTTTGCTGAGTTAGGGGTTCACAGGGGAGTTACGGCGAAGGCCATTCATTGGATGGATGCAGGTCGAAAACTTTATCTATTTGATACCTTCAATGGATTTGATTCCAGAGATTTGGCAGTCGAATCTCAGCAGGAGGATAAATTTGATCCTTCCAACTTTTCTGATACTGAGGTAGAAATAGTAAGAACTTATATTGGGGGTAATGATAACCTCATCTTTAAAAAAGGATATTTCCCAGAAACTACTTTAGGTTTGGAACAGGAGAGATTTGCATTGGTACATCTCGACGCAGATTTATATGTGCCTACTCTTGAAGCTTTGAAGTTTTTTTATCCTAAAATGAATCCAGGTGGAGTCATCATTATTCATGACTACAATCATACATGGGATGGGATTCCTAAGGCCGTCAATGTATTTGTTGAAAACATTCCTGAATCGATAATCGAACTTATGGATTGGCAAGGAAGTGTCATGATAATAAGAAATAAGATCTAAATAATTTCCTAAGGAACTTATTTTTTTAGATATTAATTTAATTAGCTTACCGAACAAGAAATTGTTGCTTAATTAAACCATTTATTGCTCTACACCTTGAAGATTTTTTTCTTTTTTAGTTTCTCTATTTTTACCCTTTGCATTCATGGTCAAAATGCTAGTATAAATCCGGGAAAGGATGAATTATACCGGGAAGATGAAGTCACAGAAGTACGGATTACTATCTCTGATTCTGATAATATTTTATTGCATGCAGAAGAGAATCGATGGCTTGACATTTATGTATCTGCAGATATTGTTTTCTCGAACAGTAAGCTTGACAAAGTAAAAATAAGTAATGCAGGTTTAAGGCTGAGAGGAAATACGGCCAGAGGTCATAACAAACGATCCTATAAAATTGATTTTAAGGAATTTGGAGGAGAAAAATTCGAAAGCTATAAAAAAATAAATTTAAAACCCAACGTCAACGATCCGGCACACATCCGTGAACTTATAAGTATGCATTTATATCGTTTAATGAATGTATTAGCTCCTCGCGTAGCTCCCACAGTCGTATATATCAATGAAGAATTTAAGGGAGTTTACCTAAATATTGAGCAAATCGATGATGAATTCATAGATAAGCGATTTGACACTGAAGCTGGTTTTTTGTATAAATGTGCCTATAGCGCGACCTTAGAAGATGATGGTCAAATCAATGATCTTGAATTATATAATGTAAAGATGAATGAAGAAATAGATACACGATCTGAGCTCAATCATTTTGTTGGGATTTTAAATAATTCTACTGATGCAAACTTTAGGACAGAAATTGAATCGGTATTCGGTATAGACGGTTTCCTAAGACAAATGGCGGTAGAAGCCATTATTGGTCATTGGGATGGTTACAGTTATCTGAATAATAATTATTACCTCTACTACAACCCAGGCACCAGTCTATTTGAATTCATTGCTTACGACACGGACAATACCTTCGGAATAGATTGGGTAGGCAGAGATTGGGCCACGCGTGATCTCACTCATTTTTATAGGCACAATCAGGCCAGACCTCTATCCAGCAGGCTTTTAGAGGTAGATGAATATCGAGATCGATATTATTATTATTTGGGACGCTTATTTGATGAATACTTTACAGAGGCCTATTTATTTCCAAAGTTTGATTTTTACAAAGAGTTGTTAAAGCCATTCGTTGAAAAAGATATTTATTTTTATGACTCATTTGATTTTAGCTACCAAGATTTTTTAAATGCCTTTGAATATGAGTCAAATAAACAAGCTAAATATGGATTAAAAGATTTCGTACAAACACGCCGTATTACTGGTATTCCTTTGATACCAAAAATTGCCTTGGGTCAGCGGAGTGAAAATGAATTTAATATATATCCAAATCCAACTGATGGTATGTTAAATATTGAGATGCTTGACTTAAAAAAAGTAATTATTTTGAATTTTTCAGGTCAAGAAGTATTTAGGTCAAAGGAATCTCGTATTGACATCTCTGTTTTAAGGAAGGGTACGTACATTGTCAGACTAGAAGATCAAAATGGAGCAAGTGTAAATGCAAAGTTGATAAAGAATTAATTGATTTTAGTCTCTCATCAAAGTGGACACGTAAGTATCTGCTCTTATTGTTGATTTTTTATCTCCTCTAAAAAAGCTAAATCATTAATATAAACAAGACCCGTAAAATATGATTTTAATAAAGGCCCGATAGACCACATTCTCGTCTTTAAAAGTTAAAAAAAAAGGAGATGTTGCGGGACCAACATTAGGTATGTATAAAGTACTTAATTTTCAGAGTCGCCTTCGGATAATATTTTTAGCGTATCCACTGGGTCATAATAGTCAGCCTAGGACTCATATTTAATATTTTTATAGAAGATCTCAATTTTTTTTTAAATGTAATAAAACCCTCATTTGAGCGATCTAAAGAGGTTTTAGCTTTGAATGCCATGATTATGAGCTGATCAAAGTACTTTTTAAAATGATTAAATAGACCAGAGTCATGTTTAAATTCAATTTCTGTATTGTATTTAATCATTAAAAGTATTTGTTAATTAAGCGTTTAAATCTTACTCACTACAACTCACCGCAAGTATTATAGTTCTTATGTCATAATCATTATTACAAGAAAAATGAATAATGTTTTAAACAACTTGTATACACATAAGTGATTGATTAACTATAGGGTCTAAGAGGCTAATTGGCAAGGAATCTAAAATGGTTATTATCTGTAGGAGCTTACCAAAAAGATCAGACAACACCATAAGTGTGAATAAAAGTTATAATTCTTTTTATTCGGTTAAGTATTTAAAGACAAAGATCAATCACTAATAAAACAATGAGCTATATACTTATTTATACTGAAAAAAGTTAAAATCATACTATAATCATGCGGAATGGATCTTAACAAAGCAGCTGAAAGCATTAATTTCTGTTTGTCGACGTGGGCTCATTAAGGGATAAAATTAGAGAGGTATTAACCTATTTCTTCATCTACGATCATAACATCCATATGAAAATTTGCAAGACTAGGAATCCATAAGTTCTATCATACGCTATCACGGCGCTAGTAGGATTTTGACTCATACGATTATTGATTTCTTCAAACAAGTCATCTATCGAGAGGGTATAATATTCATTTCTCCAAAATAATTCACCATATACAGATTCCATTTCCTCTATATATTTTTATCCTCATCGGAAGTATAAGTGACTTCAATACTGATTACTTTATTATGTTTGATAAATATGATAAGGGAGGTAATTCATACAATTACAGTTGACGGTTAAACCCATTTCGTAAGAACTTACAGCTTGACAAGCCCAAAGTATTTCTGCCTCTATTAGGGTAGAGCGATTTGAAGCATATATTTGATTTACGGCATCTACTGCTTCAGAGTAAGCAGCGAATAGAAAAGTTAAACAACTTATAAAGCAAAGAAATTTTAAAAAAGGAATGAAGAATAATTTATTCGAACCGATTTCATAATATCTAGAAAAATGTCATCGAATCGATGGAATTAATTAATATGAAGATCATCAAAAAATATAACCCTTTTTTCTTGTAATAAAGGGCTCTCCATAGTAGAGATATAGAGATCGTTAAAATGACGACTGGCATACCTATACGGTTCATAGAAAAGATTATATCGGATTGAATAAAGAAGTTATAATAATGCTGAAATAGAAAACCCAGCAACGAAGCTCCCAAAAAGTTAATTATCAAGAGCTTATTGATAGTAGCACTATGCAGTCAGCGCTACCTCCAAAAACTGCCATCACATAAGATCCTTTCACCCAAGCTGGAAGGTGCATGAAATAATTTTATATCTCAAGAGCTTACGCCATCTTATCCAATTCAGACTGGTAGACTTGAACTAAATACTGATGAAGTCCTGTAATATTCCAGATGAGAGCCAGGCTGCTGATGATCAAATACCTTTTAGAAGTATTATTCATGGTTTTATTTTCTATAAAACTTTAGTTAAAAAATTCCTTTTTTATAAAGCATGGGCACAGGTTTTAATACGTTATGTTTTATTATTAATTTAATTGAGATATTAAGAGGTCATCAGGCTATCGGTCAGATGGTTCGCATGATTGAATAATTATGAAATGTGCTAACTTTAATGGGAGTTATATTATTGAACCATGATTTATTACAAATTCAATGAAAAACAGATAAATATGAATTTAAAAAAGTATTTTCAAAATTGGAGCCCTCGTCATGTTGATCAATGGGCTCGGTGCACTCTTTGCTACTGATATGTTTATGGAATCGGTAAGCTTTGAAATATCTCCTTCCTTATTAGCTCTAGATCAACTTATGGGAGTTGCTTTTTTAGTGATGGCACTCATTGCATGAAAAACCGCTGATTTGGCCAATGATGCCTTGCCAGCTTTTGGGAAAATATATGCCATAACGCAAGGGATGTAGGTACCCATCATTGGATATCATATAGCTATAGGTGCCGCAGCGGGTTAAACGGCCTATGCTAATGTAGGTATTACCGCTGCCTTAGGTGTACTTTTCTTTTTTTACAGCAAAAATTAATATAGCAGTGAGGAGTAGGCGACCAACAACTGCCTACCACTTCTTATTAAAAATGGAAGAGATCGGCTGCATTTTTACCCTTATATTGAGGATATTCAAAGTTTGATTGTTTCTGCTAGTTTTTTACCAACTAGATTACCCATTGCTACACCCATTCCCCCCAATCGGACGCCGCAGTAAAGTTGATCAGAAAAAATTTTTATCAATGGTATTTTTTGATTTCCTACACCCATGATGCCGCTCCAACGATCATCAATTTCAAAAGGAGTTTGTGGTAAGATGACGGATTTTAAAAGTTTTGAGAGGGTCTCCTGTATAGGTGCATTTAAACCAAATTCGGAAGTTGTTTCTCTTTTCAAGTCCAATTGACGACCGCCACCAAATAAAATTCTATCATTGATGTTTCGAAAGTAATAATAGCCTTTATCCATATGAAAGGTGCCCTTGATCGCTAGATTTTTGATTTTATGAGTAATCAATACTTGAGCTCGCGCAGGTACTACCGAAATATTTAAAAGCTGATTGGCAAAACCATTAGTCGCTACGATGATCTTTTTTCCCTGAATTTCAAAATCATTTTGAAGATAGACTTTGCCATCAGTAGATGTTTTATTTACATTCATACTTGTCAGAATATGAGCACCTAAACCTATGGCCTTTTTGATTAAGGCATCCATCATTTTTCCTGTATCTATTTGTCCTTCAAAGGGATTAAAAAAGCAGTGATGATGTACATTTCCAAAGCCAAACGGAGTGGCCTGCTCAACAAAAGCGGGTGCATCAAAAACAGGAAATAAAAGCTGATTGATATGTTCTAAACGCTCATGACAGTTGTTAAATAAGGGGAGATCTTGTTCTAAAAAAAGCTCATAGCCTCCATGGCATTCGTAACCAATCTGCTCATCCCCAAGTAGAGTCCTTATTGAATTCAATCCTTCCCAACGCAACCTAATCAGATCAATCACTTCCTCTGGACTGTGGTTATCTAGATCATGGATGAGCTCTGAAAGACTTCCAAAACAGGCAAATCCTGCATTTTTAGTACTTCCTCCTTGTGGCAAGATACCTTTTTCGAGAATCAAAACTTTATGATGAGGTTTAGATTTTAGTATGTGAATTGCCGTACTTAACCCAACAATACCACTACCAATAATGATGACATCCAGATTCTCAAACCATTGATTTCTTTCCCAATAACTGAAATTCATAATTCTTTCAAGGTCTTCTTCAAGTACAAATTTAGACGAATCAGAATACACGACCTAAAATCTAAAAAATCATTGAATTTTATATGATAAGAATAGACTTATGATAAATATATGCCTAACTTTTAAATGTGTAGGATCGCTGCTGCCCAAGATCATTAAAAAATCTTTCCTCTTCATGAATTTCTAAGCCATTAAGGATATTTTTTAAATATCTTTATTAAAAAAACGGACGTGATAAATAAAACGGGAGGACTTGTAGACATTTTTTTTTTATTAGATATCTTCGCATTGTTAATCAAATGAACGCTGCTAAAACTTACACATTATGGTATTTGATATTGAAATGATCAAAAAGGTTTATCAAACAATTTCGGAAAGGGTTGAAAAGGCCAAAGCATTGAATGAACGACCATTAACTTTATCAGAGAAAATACTTTATTCACATTTGTTTAAAAGAGAACCTAACGAGGTTTTCAAAAGAGGTGATTCATATGTCAATTTTGCTCCTGATCGCATCGCCTTACAAGATGCGACGGCCCAAATGGCTTTGCTTCAATTTATGCAAGCAGGCAAAAAGAGGGTTGAAGCTCCCACCACCGTACATTGTGACCATTTGATTCAAGCCAAAATGGGTGCTGGTACCGATTTACAAAATGCGCTGAATACAAGCAATGAAGTTTTTAACTTTTTGGAGGCTGTATCCAACAAATATGGCATAGGATTTTGGAAACCTGGTGCAGGAATCATTCACCAAGTGGTTCTTGAAAATTATGCATTTCCAGGAGGTTTGATGATAGGTACGGATTCACACACGGTAAATGCAGGAGGTTTAGGTATGTTGGCGATAGGGGTTGGAGGCGCAGATGCCGTAGATGTCATGGCAGGCATGGCTTGGGAATTGAAATTCCCAAAATTAATAGGAGTTAAATTAACGGGAAAGCTAAGCGGTTGGACTGCGCCCAAAGATGTGATCTCTAAAGTAGCAGGTATATTAACGGTCAAAGGAGGTACGGGTGCCATCGTGGAATACTTTGGAGAAGGAGCCAAAATACTTTCTTGTACAGGTAAAGGCACCATTTGTAATATGGGTGCAGAGATAGGGGCTACTACCTCTACTTTTGGTTATGATGAGGCCATGGAACGATATTTAAGAGCGACCGGCCGTGCAGAAATTGCTGGCTTAGCCAATGAGGTAAAGGAATATTTGACAGGAGATGACGAGGTCTACGCGAATCCTGAAAATTATTTTGATCAAGTCATTAAAATCAATCTCTCAGAACTTGAGCCACATGTAAACGGTCCATTTACACCCGATTTAGCAACACCGGTATCTGAAATGCGTGAAAAGGCTAAGAAACATGATTGGCCCATGAAAGTAGAGTGGGGATTGATAGGTTCTTGTACCAACTCTTCCTATGAAGATATATCAAGGGCAGCTTCCATTGCCGCACAAGCAGTATCAAAGGGATTAAAACCCGCTGCTGAATTTGGAATTAATCCCGGCTCAGAGCTTGTTCGATATACCATAGAAAGAGATGGCTTTATCAAGACCTTCGAAGATCTAGGTACAAAAATATTTACCAATGCTTGTGGTCCATGCATAGGCCAATGGTCTCGGTCTGGCGCCGATAAGAAAGAAAAAAATACAATAGTACATTCTTTTAACAGGAATTTTTCAAAAAGAAATGATGGAAATCCCAATACCCATGCCTTTGTAACCTCTCCAGAGATGGTCGCTGCCTTGGCAATATCTGGTGACTTGGGATTCAATCCAATCACCGATACTTTGACCAATGACAAGGGGGAACAAGTCAAGCTTGATGAACCTACAGGATGGGAATTACCGCCTCAGGGTTTTGATGTTGAAGATGCAGGCTATTTGGCCCCGGCCCAAGATGGCTCAAGCGTTGAGATCAAAGTAAGTCCTGATTCAAAAAGGTTGCAACTTTTGGAAGGCTTCGCTTCCTGGAATGGAGAAAATATCATAGGCGCCAAACTGCTGATCAAAGCCAAAGGAAAATGCACCACTGATCATATTTCCATGGCAGGTCCATGGTTGAAATACAGAGGTCACATCGACAACATTGCCAACAATACCCTTACAGGAGCAACCAACGCTTTTAATGATGCGGTTGATAAAGTTAAGAACCAGCTAACTGGATTAGTTGGAACCGTTCCGGATACTCAGCGCGCTTATAAAGCTGCTGGCATCCCCACGATCGTGGTAGGAGATCAAAATTATGGGGAAGGTTCTTCTAGAGAGCACGCTGCTATGCAACCTCGTCATTTAGGCGTTTGTGCGGTTTTGGTTAAGTCTTTTGCTCGAATTCATGAAACCAATTTGAAAAAGCAAGGAATGTTGGCTTTAACTTTCAATTCTGAAAATGATTACGATAAAATTCAAGAGGATGACAGTTTTGATTTCTTAGACTTGAGTAATTTTTCACCTGAAAAACCTCTGACTATCCGGGCAAGCCATCAGGATGGGAGTGAGGATTTAATTACAGTGAATCATACCTACAACGAAAGTCAAATTAAATGGTTTAAAGCAGGTTCAGCATTGAATTTGCTTAAATTACAACATAATTAATTCCAAAAGGTTATTATAGATGTGCTTGAAGTTAGGGAGGCATTTGATCGCAACTAGATTAAACAACAGAATATCATTTTCGGGTACAAAGTCTTGTCACAGAGTTATTAATTAAAAGAGCGTTTATGAAGTGCCATGACTCTTTCAGATATGAGAGTGATTCCCTAAGAAGCAATAAAATGAATTAAGATAATTTGAAATCTAAAGAATGCACTTTCACTTCAATAAACGCTATCTTTTCGCGTCTCTTTTAAAAGCTATTTTTTGAGCTGAGGACGCTTCTGGATCAAAATAATATCCTCCTGAATCAAATCCTTTCAAATCTTCTGGATCACTTATCTCATGGTCAACAATGTATTTAGACATCATTCCTCTTGCTTTTTTAGCAAAAAATGAGATGATTTTGTAATGATCATTTTTGAAGTCTTTAAACTCGACATCTATGACATCAGCCGGAAACTCCTTTTTATTTACCGATTTAAAATATTCATTTGAAGCCAAATTGACAATAATATTATCATTTTGCGCCCTAAGATCTTCCAATAATAAATTCATTATTTTTGTATCCCAATAATCATAAAGAGTCTTGTAATCATCAAAAGCAAGTTGAGTACTCATTTCTAGTCTATAAGGCTGAATCAAATCTAGAGGTCTCAGTAAACCATATAAGCCAGAAAGAATTCGAAGATGCTTTTGAGCAAAATTAATTTTTTGAGCATCAAATGTAGGCGCTTGTAAGCCTTGATAGACATCTCCATTAAAGGCAAAAATGGCAGGTTGATTATGCTCTACAGAAGGATCCTTTTCAAAATCATGATATCGCTGGACATTTAATGTGGCCAAAGAAGTACTGATACCCATCAATTTTTCAATATCCTTAACAGATTTTTTCCGTAAGATAGTGATAAGTTCATGGGTGCATTCCAAGAGTCTAGGCTGCGTCACTTGAATATCGTATCTTGAAGCAAAGTCAAGATTTTTAGCTGGGGAAACTACTATAATCATACAGTAAAATTACTAATCAATCCCCAAATGGGTCAATACTATGGCTGATTTTTTTAAGTATCTAAATGAATCAAAAAAAAAGACGCACATCAAAAAGTTAATTAAAGTGAGATCAATGAAGTATTTTTTCTCTAAAATTGTAAGAATACGCTCTTGAACGAGGGTTGCATGGGGTCATCATTATTTTCTAAACATTCATTGAATTTTCATTAAAAAATCTATCAAATTTTCCTCTTTTTTTAATCTTAGTTTTTTTCTTAACCGATAGCGCGACATTTCAATAGCTCTAGTGCTTACATGACTCAAATTTGCAATTTCTTTTGTACTTAAGTTCATTTTAAGGTAGACCGACAATCGAACTTCTGAGGAACTGATATCCGGATATTGTGAGATGAGCTTTTTGGTGAATCCGTCATTTACTTCATTGAAATGCAATTCAAATTTCCCCCAATGGTTTTCTTTGCTTTTGTTATTTTCAATTTCTTTGACTATTTGTTTAAGTTTGGGTTTAATCTTATTCCCTTCGGGGCTCAGCATCAATTCATTGATATCTCTTTGTATGTTTTGAAGGAATTTATTCTTATCCAGTAAGTGCATAGTAGTACTGGCTAATTGCTTTTTTTTATGTCGGATTTCTGTTGTGAGCTTATCGTTTTTCAGTTGATTAATTTCTTCTTTTGATTTTTCGGATACCTCTTTCAATTGCCGGTCTTGAGTGATCAATGCGTTCTCTTGCTTAGAAATGATTTTTTTATTTTTTCTGCTTGAATAGATTAACCAAAATAAAACTCCTAAGAACATGGATAAATAAAATAAATTCATTCGAGTGGTCCGGTACCAAGGTGGGAGAATGCTAAATCTATAGGAACTGATGTCAGAAAGTTTGCCTTCTATGTTTTTTGACTCAACCTCAAAAATATAATCCCCTTCATAAAGATTGGTATACTCTTTTTGGGCAGTACGAGTCCAGAGCGACCACTCTTCTTCATAGCCTTTTAATCGATATCTGAACATAGGAGGTCTTTCGTCATATTCGAGTGCCGAGAAGCTAAAGTGAATGGCATTGTCACCATAGGCGATGCTTGGAATACTTACTTGAGGTTGATGCTTAACAAGTGCATCATTTGAAATGAAATTACCGTAAAAAAGTGTTGAATCAGTATTTGATAAGGTAATTTTCCTGATGACTACCTCAAATGCTTTATCAACGGGTGAAATATAGGATTTGTCGTATACAATAAACCCATCACGAGCGGCGAATAATATTTCATCGTCTGATTGAATTGCTATTTTCTCCAAGTCATCATTAAAGAGTCGGTGAATTTTATTAAAAGTTTGCTTATCAAGCTCATATTTCCAATCCGTTTTTTTCAACATTCCTGAGTATTCATCACTAATAAAGAAAAGATCACCAAAATTATCCTCTGATAAATATTTAATATTAGTTTTTGAATCCATAACCTCATTGATTTGTTTATCAAGAGTGAATGTGTCTCGCGTGTAGTCATAGCGATAAGCTCCTTCAGTGGTTGTAAAGATATTTTCTCCATTAATATGAAAAACATTTATTCCTAAATTAGAAGGAAAACCATTCGATTGATCATAGCGTTTTATAGCCGTCAAACTGTCATAAGTTTCGGTGAAATTAAAAGCGTACACACCTTTATATCCATGACTCATCCAAAGCGTTTTATGCTGATCAAAGGCCATGATTCTACTTGATTCTGAAAACCCAGATAAGTATTTTTTTACCCGCCAATCCCCTTGTTGCTTTTGCATTAAAAATAATCCGGCATAACCACCTCCAATGGCTATATGAGGATTATCTGTACCTACGAATGTCCACCAACCCACACCTCCAGATACTTCGATAGCTTGGGTTCTTTTTATTTGATAAGCCCCCCCATGGCAACCTACCAAAATATCTCCATTTATTTCTTGAATGCTGTAAACCTGTCCTTCTATACCTCTGATTTTTTTTAATGATCTAGCTTCCTCTTTTTCATTGTGCGAAATGCTGTACAGTCCATTGCTGGTCCCCAAATAAGTATAGTCAGTGGTAGTAAAAGCTGCATAGCCCGTACCTGATAAGCCCATATTATCGTTTAAGTATCGAAAGGGAGCATTCCATTCTATTTTGGCAATATCATTATTTTGTCCCACCCATAGATTACCGAATACATCTTCAAAAACATCATGTATAGCTTTCGAACTAAGGCCTTTACCCTCAGTAAAATGATGGATTAAGGAACCCTCTGCAGTCAGGAGGTAAAGACCATTTGTATGGGTACCTATCGCAAAAGAACCATCTCTCAAGCGTTTAGTAACTAGAATTTCATGTTCAGAAAATATCGTTGTGAAATGGGGTGCCCAAGGTAAGACTTTATACTTTCCTACTAAGAAAATACCCTGATCATTAGTGCTGACCAGATTAAAACGTTCGTTGTAGGTACACATACCTCGTACTTCTTTATTTGCAAAAAATGACCCTTGATTGGTAAGTGTCCATTTATCTTTATCAAGATAAAGTAATCCTAGATCCATTACTTGATTATAAATTTTATCATTTAAAACGAATGATTTAACGTTTAACTTAACAAAAGGGGTAAAGGTGATTTGATTATTCGCATAGAAAAGTATTCCTTTCACATTGGAAAACGCAATACCATCGTTAAGTGGGAAAATATTCCATATGTCGTCAAATTCTTTGTGATTTTTTGGAATTAAATGCTTTAAAGAGTGATACGTATATTTACCTTTGTCATCGGGCCATAAATAGCCAATCTCATTTTGTGTACCCACATAAATCTTCCCATTAATCGCTGGGAATATAGATCTGACCCTGTCGTTACCGTTAATGATGTGTTTTCGCCATTGACTCCCATCATACTCTAGAACGCCCTTATTATTACCAACTAAAATAAAACCTCGATGGTCCTGCTTGATCTTATAATTTAGGATGCCCGCATGGTACTCCTCAGGAGAGAAATGTTCTATTAATGGAAAGCCTAACGAGGTCATTTGCCCTAATGAAACTATAGAGTGAAATACGAAAAATATTAAAAGAACTAAAGAGCCAAAATGACACTTACGCCTAAGGATGTATCTACATTCAGTTATTTGGTACATTATGTGTATTAAAAAATGGTAAAATAACCTATAAAATTGATATGAACTGATATTTTGAAAATATTTGTGAGGTATTGTGAAAGTAAATAATTAAAATAGTGAGTATATGTAGTATTCAGTTTAATAATTACTTACTGCATTAATTTTATTTTTGTTTTGGATGCTTTAGAGAAAAAACTCTTTTTTAAGCCTGTTTTTTTAGTTTATTAATTTCATTATTATAAATTAAAATTTTACAAACTAATCTGTATAAACAGATAAAGTAATATCATAAAAGAATACTAAAATGAAAGCAATTCTCTTATTACTATTATTCACGTTTACTTATTCGGCTTCTAGTCAGTGGCTTAAAGCAAAAGGAAAAGTTATTGTTAATAGTGACGACGAGGAAGTTTTACTCAGAGGGTTGGGGCCAGGGGGGTGGATGGTTATGGAAGGATATATGATGCAAACGGCAGGCTTTGCTGGAACACAACATGAAATAAGGGCAGAACTCATCAAATTGATGGGTGTCGAAAAGACAGACCTGTTTTTTGATAAATGGTTGGCCAATCATTTTACCCAACGTGACGTGGATTCTTTAGCTGCTTGGGGATTTAATAGCATACGTCTACCCATGCACTACAATCTCTTTACACTTCCTATCGAGGATGAACCCATTTCGGGCAATCACACATGGCTTGGAAAGGGTTTCGAGATGGTAGATAGTCTTCTTAGTTGGTGTGCCTCCAACGAAATTTATCTTATTCTTGATCTTCATGCCGCTCCTGGAGGCCAGGGTTACAATGCTGATATTTCAGATTATGATGATTCAAAACCTTCTCTATGGGAGAGTAAGGACAATCAAGATAAAACGGTGGCTTTTTGGAAAAAAATTGCAGAAAGATACAAAGATGAACCTTGGATAGGTGGATATGATTTGATAAATGAAACCAATTGGGACCTTCCTGGCGGCACTCTTTTAAGAAATTTATATGTAGAAATTACGGATAGTATTAGGAATACTGGAGATGAGCATATTTTGTTTATTGAGGGGAACTGGTTCGCGAATGATTTTACAGGTTTAACGCCTCCATGGGATGATAATATGGTTTATAGTTTCCATAAATATTGGAGTTCACTAGATGATCTTGACTGGATTATTCCCTTGAGAGAACAATATAATATCCCCTTATGGATGGGTGAATCTGGAGAAAACTCTAATACTTGGTTTACAGATGCTGTAATTCTTTTTGAAGAGCACAATATAGGTTGGGCATGGTGGACCATGAGGAAGATGGAAAGTATTAATAGTCCATATAGTATTACGATAAACCAAGGCTATCATGATATCTTGGACTATTGGAAAGGAGAAGGACCAAAGCCATCAGAAGATGATAGTTTTAACGCTGTCATGCAATTGGCAGAGAATCTACTTGTCAACAATAATACTTTTAGACCGGATGTCATAGATGCGCTTATGAGACAACCGACGACTGAGGAAACATTGCCATATGCCATTCAGAGTATTCCAGGTACTATTTACTTGTCTAACTATGATTTAGGAAGAAATGGTTTTGCTTATTACGATGTAGACGCAGCCAATTATCAATTATCAACAGGTCAATGGCAAGCGTGGAATTCAGGTTGGGCTTACAGAAACGATGGGGTGGACATTGAAATTAATGATTTAGTCAATGGTAATGGTTATCATATAGGATTTACTCATACGGGTGAATGGATGAATTATACTGTTAATATAGAGCAGTCTGCTACATATGCTTTGGGTCTTCATGTGGCTTCAGAGGAGAGTGGGGGCTTATTTCATTTGTCAATGGATGGTGAAGACATCACACCCATGACTTTGGGAAATAGTACCGGCGGCTGGACGATATTTGACAGTCTCACCATTGAAAATATCTATCTAGAATCAGGGAAACATGTGCTAAAATATCATGTGGACAATGACATTCCTCTCAATATCAGTCATATTACATTTGATAAAACAGCAGCTTCAAATATCGTACCATTTACCGCCATAACAGGAACTACTTCTGAAGATCAAAAATCAATAATGCTAGTATTAAATGACAAAATAGAAGAGGGATCTTTAGCTAATGTAGTTGATTTTTTTTCAGCAACGGTAAATGGTGAGATAAGGTCTATCAACACCGTAATTCAGGCTGAAAATAAAGAAAGAACCTTAATATTAGAATTGTCTGGAAGTTTAATGCATTCAGATGAGGTTAAATTAAGTTATTTGGGTAGTTCCATTACCTCAAAGTCAGAAAAAATATTAGGCACGTTTGCGAATTTATCCGTTCTAAATAATTTACCTATTCAGTTCGTGCTCCCAGGTGTCATTGAAGCAGAGGATTTTATAAACATGTCTGGGTTCCAGACAGAATCTTCTACAGATGAGGGCGGTGGGCTTAATCTCGGTTACGTAAATATTGGGGACTATGCAGATTATTTAATTTATGTACCTCAAGAAACTGAGTTTACCGTAAAATTGAGAGTCGCCGCGCTCTCAGCTGAGGGCTCATTAGGCTTTTATTCAGTGGTGGATTCTGTTGAAAGTGAGATTTTTACCACGAGCACACCTGTAACTGGCGGATGGCAAGATTGGGTAACTATTTATGCAAATGTAGTGATGCCTGCTGGATCTTACACGCTCCGCCTAAAAATACTTGGAGCCGGCGAGTTTAATCTCAACTGGTTTGAATTTGCAGAAGTCATAACTGGGTTTTCACTAAATAGTGAACTTGATTTTTATCCAAATCCTGCAAAAGAATTTATCAAATTCTACCCTTCTAAATATGACTACTATTCTATTGTGTCTATGGATGGCTCTAGACTCTTATATGGTCAAATACCTAAAAATAATCATCTTTCACTAAAATCATTGAAGCCAGGCTTGTATGTGGTAAAGATGATGAGTCAAACTACAGGGAAGAGTGTGAGCCAAAAATTTGTAATTGCAGAATAGCCTCTTCTAATACTGATTAAGCTTATTAATCGAGTTGCCAGCCTTCAAGGGTAAATATTTTGGGTACTCATGTATAAGAAAAATATATGTTGCGCTCAAATGTTATTTTTGAATAATGAATAAGTGCTTAAAGATCATTCTTATAGCCCTTTCCAGCATAGCTGTATTGGCCTAGATAATGGTTCAATGGGTTTTAAGTGGGACAGAATTTGGATGAGTCATGGATAAAGAAAGTACTGCAAAAGTTCGAGCCTCTAGGGCATATAATGGAACTCATTTTCAAAACTCACCTTCTGTTATTCCTTACGACATTAAGGTGAATATAGTAGATTTACTTGGAGACCAACAACGCGTACCCTCAGGCCTATTTCCTATGGAGGTCCCGGTTGTTGCTGATTCAGTAAAATCTGGCATGAAGGCTACTTGGTTGGGGCATGCTACCGTTTATATCGAAATGGATGGTAAGAGAATACTGACAGATCCCATGCTATCAGATCTCGCCTTTCCGATAAAATTGATTGCACCCAAACGGTATGATCCTCCTCCCTTGACGGTAGAGATCTTGCCTTCGATTGACATCGTTACCATTTCTCATGATCATTTTGATCATTTAGATATGAAAACGGTTAAAATATTAGCTGAATCAGGCAGTCAGTTTTATGTTGGCATTGGTCTCAAAGCCGTTCTTATTGAATGGGGCATCTCAGCAGCCCAAATCAATGAAATGGATTGGTGGGAAAGCCTCACCTTAGACGAATTCACTATTCATTGTACTCCTGCTAGACATTATTCGGGTCGTACTGGCTTGAACAATGCTACCTTATGGACTTCTTGGGTCATCTCCAGTCCAAATCATCGCATTTATCATAGTGGTGATTCGGGTTATGGAGATCATTTTCAAATTATTGGAGATAAATTAGGACCCATTGAGATGGGATTTATTAAAATCGGTGATTATAGAGAAGAACTAGCTAGAATGGCGAGACATCCACATGCATACCGAGCAATCTGTTCAAGCGGCCATAGACTTAAAAACTAATATAATGTTTCCCATCCAGTGGGGTACGTTTAATTTATCTAATATAGATTAATAAATTCTGAACCGGTAGGACCCATAGCGGTACGATCAGCATACGGAAAGTAAAGTTTGATGCCGCAATCAAACTTTTCAAAATAATCATCAGTTCATCGTATTATTCTTGATACAATACCTGTTCAATTAAATGATCAAGATCTATTTTGATCTTTTATAATCATTTGATGATATCTCGAATTAAACTGTTTAAGCCCAATCAAGATTAGCTCTTGCTGATAATTTAGTTCTGACATCAAATATTACCTTTATTTTGATAAAAAAGCATCATAAATTATTTTAACTTATTATATTTACAATATTGCATTGTTACATATTTTAATAAAAAAATCATGATTGTTAATTCTAAAAAGCTAAGATCATTAATAAGTGGTCTTTGGATACTTTCTTTTTTCATTTTTGTTTCAGTAAGTGCTTGCAGCACACCTTCAAAAAAAGAGGCCGAAAGTACAGATAAAGTAGAAACTACGTCCACTGAAAGTGCTGAACATCCATCAGAAAACGGTGGTGAACATCCTTCTGATAGTTTATCAACAGAAACCTCAGGCAGCGAACACCCATCAGGTGATACCTCAGACAGTGAGCATCCTAAATAACTAAGGCATTATACTATTGACGTTTCTCTTTTGAAAGAAAAAGTCGTTTCAACATAGGCCAGCTTACCGCCGATTTCAAAGATTGGATAAGCTAGAAAGTTAATAGGACCTGATTGAGGTAAAGGAACAGGCCTAAGGTCTCTGCCCCGACTGAATTCAATTCGATTGGCTGGGTGGTGTCCAAAATAATAAGTGGCCAGTGGAGTATATTTATTGGCCTCACTAATATCTATAGGCCACCACTTTCCTTCCGCATAAAACTCTGCCCAGCAATGGTAACCATCTATCCCGCCTTCATTTCGCTCGGATGGTATTGAGGCGCCTACGGCAAATCGCGACGGTATTCCTGCCGAACGGGCAAGCGAGATGAAAAATGAGTGGAATTCTGTGCAATTACCGGATTTGGAATCACAAGCGTAATTAGCATCACCTGTACCATAAATACCCTCTTTAGCATACCGCATATTGTCTATAATATAGTCGTACAAAGCCCTAGCTTTCATCAGCGGTGTATAAGCCTGTTTTGATTCAATTATGGTACTAGAAATCACTTCAAATCGATCTCCTACTGGGTTTAGAGAGGTAGCCTTGAGATATTTTTTAGGATTGAACGTTTCCTCAGTATAAGCTGATTTTTCAATTCTCTGTACTTGATATTGTATCAAAATTTTATCATGAGCATGCTTAGGCATAAGTTTGAGATAAAGAATACTATTCTTATTTTCACCCTCGGTGAGAAGCTTATGTTCAACAGGAGCATCAATGGATAAGATTTCAACTCGTTGGAAAGAATCACTTTGCGCTAGAGGAAGCCAAATCTCAGCAGATTCATTTAATTCAGGTAGTTGCACTTCATAAGTAAAAGTAAAACGATCAGCACTTTCAATCACACCTAACAGTTCGGAACCGGCATTTTCAACAGGAATCGTATGCCATATATTGTCGTCACCTTGCTCCCAAGCATAATAAGGCTTTCCATTGAGCTTATGAACATCTGTCTGGGTTACTTTCATATTACCTATAGTACCTTCGAGAAAGAAGTCTACATCATAGACGTCTCCATTTTCAGTAGCAAGGTCTACGCAAGCGAAGAATTCATTGGACCCAAGTACAGATAGATACTCTGTATGCACCCGAACCAATTTCAAACTTAATTCTATACTGTCATTCCAAAAAGTGAAATAACCGTCACCTGCTTTGATTTGGGCATTAATATTGGCTCGAATACCTTGTTCTACATCTTGGATAGTTACTCTTTTAGACACTGAGGATGAATCTATTTGAGAACGCTTTTCTTTTTTAATAGATGATTGGCAACTTGAAAAAAATATTAAAAAAAGAATACATGTATAAATATATAAGCTTAGGCTTTTTTTCATTCATCTGTCTGTTTTGATCACTCTAAACTATATAACAATTCATATAACTCATGGGTTCATATTTAGAATGTGTTGGTTTTGGTTAAATGATTTGCATTAGAGAAGATGAACTGAGTAAAGTAGTAAACGGATTATATATCAGGAATCGAATCGTCAATCTAAAAGATTGAGCTGGCTTGTCACTCCACCGATACGGTGTACTATTTACCTGAGCGCTTTGGACTAGGCGTCTGCCGAGAAGTCAAGCGAGAAACACAAATGTTAAGATTGATCTGGCAGATCATTTTAATGAGAGTTCAGCTTGCAGGGCTGGATTTCTCGCGCAGACATAATATCAATTATATAGATCTGCGTCGTGTGCGGCTTGACTAGTCGTCCACGATAGATTTGCAATTACGAATTATGTATTTGCCTTTATTTAGATTTTATCATATACAACTCAGCCGGTCTAGTGCCAACACATATATATTTGATCTTATCGCTTGCCGCAGATACTGGAATACGCGCCATATAGGATTACGACAAACCTATAATTTTGTTATATAATTTATATTATGTTAAGTTGATGTTTTTAAAAACAATCGAATAATCAACATAGGTTTCTTAATTCACTGTGGATTTTCTAGCAATTCCTCTTCTCTTCAAAGCTGGTGAAACAGATCAAAATAATAGTAGCTAATTAATTTTAGCCGTTTACTACTCAACTCGTCATTAATCCTTTTTCAGCTAGCCAAGCTGAGGTAATCATCGCTTTATTTCCCATTTAGATAAATTGATTACCTCTTTATCAATGATTACAGCATTTGAGTTATTAGTAATAGTATTGTAACCACAAGCTTAATTATGGATCAAACAGTATAATCATAACTCAAATCTATCAATCACTAATCATCATAAACCTCTACGACCAATTCGATCTCGACCGCTTGACCTCTCGGTAATGAAGCCATGCCTACTGCAGCACGTGCATGCATTCCTCGGTCTCCAAATACAGCTACCATCAAATCAGAAAATCCATTGATCACCTTAGGTTGCTCTACAAAATCAGGCGCCGAGTTTACCATCCCAAGTACTTTTACAACACGTTTTACCTTTTTCAAATCACCTAACATGGTTTTCAAAACGGCTAACTGATTAATAGCGGTCAATCGTGCTCCTGCATAACCTTCCTCAATCGTTACGTCGATACCAAGTTTCCCAATCAATTCAGTGCCTTCAGCACTTTTTGGACCTTTGCCGGCTAGAAATATCAAATTCCCTGCACGGACGCCATTGACATAATTGGCTACCGGTTTAGGTGGGCTTGGCAAGATAATATTAAGCTCTTTCAATCGCAATTCAGGATCATAATTTAGGTCAACTGCCTCGGTTTTCTTTTGTTCTTTACAGCTCATCGCCGTAACAGCAAACAATAGCAGCAGGCTCAGCAAATAGTAGCTTTTTTTCATATTTTTAAGTTATTTCTTTAATACATATGCTCACACGCTTATCGATGAAATTCTTTTTGGCATATTATTGATTAAAATAATATAGATTTCGCTCATCAGAATTACTTTCAATGATATCAAGCCTCCCATCTCCATTTAAGTCTGACAGGACAATATCATAGGTATGGTAGGCTTCGGCACTGAGCGCATACTTCTTCCATGAGGTTCCCTGATTTTGGTTAATAAAATAAGTGTTAGGTGCCCCATTGTTGGCAATAACAATATCCACGTCTTTATCCGCGTCAAGATCACCCAATGCAATAGCATAGGATTTGTCCAGTTGGGCATCAAATACTGATTTATGTTCATATCTCAATGTAGAATTGCCAAAGTAAATGATATTGGGACCATTGATATTGGCGGTCACCACATCGAGATATTCATCCGCATTCATATCTATAATAGCAATGGATCGGGTGTGATCCTCCCCGCTTCCAAAGGCAATTTTTTGATCAAAATTTAGATTTCCATCATTTAGGTAAATATAATTTTGTTGCGCATCTCGATTGGCCAATATCAAATCTAGATCTCCATCTCCATCCATGTCTGCTACTTTCATATCAATCGTTGAGTCATCTGCAGTGCCGAAACCTAGCTTTTCATTGAATTGGCCCTTACTATCATTGATGCATATTTCATTTTGACTTCCCCTATTGGTAATGAGGATGTCCAAATCTCCATCCTGATCGATATCGGACAGGACAAGATTCCTTGTAGGTGCATAGGCCTCACCAAAATCATTTCCTTTGGTGAAATGGCCTTTACCGTCATTTTTGAAAATACAATTGGGTGCCATATCATTTCCCACTATCACATCTAGGTCCCCATCGCCATCAATATCACCTAGCACCGTAGCATAGCTTGTAGTACTTTGACCCCCTAAAGATTTTGAAACTGTGAAAATTCCTAGCCCATTATTAAAATAAACCTTATTCTGTTCTGGCCAATGCCTTCCATTCGCAACCAAGATATCGATATCTCCATCTTGATCAATATCCCCATACCCTATAGAGGCGCTTTTCTGTTTTTCAGTCCCTAATACCCATCGAGGACTACCTATAAAGGTCACAGATTGACAAGGGGCCATATGAATGCCGAGTCCAAGCAAGAACCCTAGACAATATTTCATTGATTTATAGGGACATAATGGCCAATAATGGAATGATCCAATCATAAGATAATTATTGCATAGCTTTAAAATTATAATCCATTAACCATAAATGTTTTATTAAGTTAAATATAAAGTCTTTAATTAAAATTTTTAATCCCCATTGAAGCATACAAAGCCTCGGCCTCATACATATATCCACCTTTAGTAGTCCATAGTACGTTTCGGATGTCACTGATACGTTCTAAAGGATTGCCCGAGATGAGAATGAGATCGGCTTGTTTGCCCACCTCAATGGACCCATAAGCCTCTGCGACTCCTGTAATTTCAGCTGCGTTAATGGTAGCCATTTTCAGTACCTCATGTATGGGAATACCTGCCTTAACAAACAACTCCAGCTCCCTATGGTATAAGAAACCTGGTAGTCCATCTGTACCCGGGACGATAGCTACGCCTTTTTTGTATAAGTCATAGACTACATCTAACATGCGTTCATGGGCCAGGTCGTATCGATTACTCCCGTCTACGGGCTTAGGTAACCCCCCTTTATAATAGCTCCTCTGGTTGATTAGGGGTAGTCTATCAACGATCATTTCATACGTAGGACTTGGTATACCTTTGGTGGCGACGAACATGTTTTCAAAGATTGAAAGAGTCGGGTCAATCAGAATTTGATGGGCTTTCAATTGCTTTACAAAGGTCAAATACGCTGATGAGGACAAATCAAGTTTGGCTCCGTGATTTGCGACCATGGTAAATCGTAAAGGAGTGCGGGTATCGATGGTATCCGACATGAAATTAAGAAAAAGCATGTTCATGTGCTGAATTTCATTATATCCCGCATATATCGCCTGAGAAGCAGTCATATAGGCCGGAATGTGGCCACTGACACGCATACCCAATTGGTGGGCTTTGTCAGCCATCGGTTTGACCCATTCTGGCTTAATAGAGCTATACAATTTAATCTGCTGATAGCCCAGGTCTTTGTAGGCTTGAACTTCAGCTAAGCCTTCATCTAAATTTTCAACTACATTGCGCTGATTGGCAAAGGGTCCTGGTCCATCAATAATACCACAAAAGGTAACGATACGTGGTCCAATAATCTGATTACTATTGAATTGATGACTCAAGGCTTTCACCTGTTTATTATTGGCCAAATCTCTTACGGATGTAATACCACCTGCAAGGTGTAAAGCTCCCCTAAATTTAGTGTTGTGGGTATGCATGTCGAACATGCCAGGCATCAGGGTTTTACCTGTACCATCTATGATACGGGCATCGTCACCATATTCCGAACTTTGAGTGCTCGGTACTATTGCCCTTATTTTATCCTTATGCACCCAGACATCCTGATTTCTTTTGAGTGTGGATTCAACCGTAGAAATATTGACATTTTTAATAATTAAATCGTCAATTTCTTGACTCAAATCAGTTGCCAACTTAAAAAGATATTCATTCTCCAAGCTATCTTGTATGACCTTCATCTCCTTTCGGTAGTCTTGAAAATCAGTCCGGATGATGTGTAGATTCCCAGTAATCTTACCGATCAATGCTTGTTCTGTTAACCATAGGTAGACAGGATTCATATCTAGACCTTTAATCATAAGTAATTGGATTGTGATGGAATCTCCAAGAATGATTGGATTCTTTTGCATGAGCGTAACTGAACCTTTGGGATAAAGCTCTACAGATTTATTTTCCACATTCATGAGTCCTTGTGCAAGAATTTCGTAGCTAGCCGGAGTGCCATCATAACGGAAATAGAGCGCATCACGTGAGAATTCAGCTTGATCTTTACCCGCAGAGTTAGTCCATTGTGCCAGGTTACCATTTACCTCAAAGTGTTCGTAGACAGAATCTTTTAAGTAATTAACCCCACTAATAGATTGTGACTTAATGAAACCATTATTATCAAGGGTAATTTGCTCTGATAAAACAGGTCCTCGACCCCGATCAGTATAAGTATAATAATAACTATAGCTTCCCGATCCTTGCTGCCATTTTTTATAAACTCCCGCCTTACTTTCCCTAAATATCACATCATAGTAGGTCGTGTCCACTGCAATAGATTTGACACCTATAATCTGCTCACAATGGGTGAAAGTCATGATCATCACAAACAGAAGTAATGGTAAATATGTTATTTGAAGTATTTGTTTCATTATTTATGTCATAATCAATTCATTTACAATTACTTATAATTTAATTTTTAAATTTTTATTGAAGTATCTTAGCCAATTTTTTCCTAAAATTTTTGCTATCTCTTCATGTTTATAACCACGCTTTTCCATAGCTATGGCTACATCTTGGTATCTTTCAGCACGATCAAGTTCGGGAATCCATGGTGGCCAGCGCACCTGATAGGAAGGCTTAAACCTAGATAAACGAGGTATAAACCAATTTTCTCGTGTTGCGCCATTGGCTTCTAATCCTTCAATAGCAAAATCTGCAGCAAGTCCGACATGATCGATTCCAGCCACATTGACCGCATGATCAATGTGATCAATATAGGTTTCTAAGGTCGTTTGACCCCCTGGATCTGGCCCGATCATATAGCCTAAACAAATAATCCCTATAATACCCCCCTTTTCGGCCATGGCACGAATTTGCTGGTCGGTCTTAGCGCGGGGATGTTCCTTGTACAAAGCTTCGCACATGGTATGATTCATAGAAACACCTACTTTACTGAATTCGATACCATCAAGGGTCGTTTGTCTTCCACAATGACTCAGGTCTACGATGATACCCAATTCATTCATGCGCTGTACAGTTTCAATACCAAAATCTGACAATCCAGCATTCGTTCTCTCTGTACATCCGTCTCCCAAGAGATTTCGCTCATTATAGGTCAACTGTATCCAACGGATACCCTCGGCGTACAATACATCTAAATTATCGATGGATTTTTCTATCATCGTCGCATTTTGAAATCCGAACATGACCGCCACTTTATTTTCTTTTTTCGCCGTAATAAAATCTTCCGCTGAAAGAGCGCCCATGAGTCTATTGGGATGGTCTTCAATACGTGATTTCCATTGTGCCAATGATTCTAAGGCCGAGGTTAAGTCTTTGGAATCCAGTGATGTATTGAAACCGGTATAACCAGATTTAGATAATGCCTCGAAGGAATCGTCATTCCAACCACGTGAAATAATCAATCCATCTATCACTATTTGATCTCCGTAATTGAAGCTACTTTTAATGGATTGTCTTTTTGAAGCAGGATCAATAGTTTCTTTTCCTATCGCAAATGGATAGGATGCCGCATGGAGAAGAGGTGTGCTAATCAGGGCACCTGCCGATACCATTTTCATAAAATTTCTTCTTTTTAGAGACATGGGCATTATTGTGATTCAACCAAAACCAGGTATTCACTCTATTTTAGAATATAGCCTTCCAACATAGCCTAAAAAGAGGGTCGCTCAGTAATTTTCAGCGACATGAATAACTATGAATAATTTTCAGATAAAAATTTATTGATTTTCAAACAATTACACAAATATTGGCGCTTATTTCTGTAAAAGCTTCGGGACTCATTAATATGATAAAATATATAATTTTGAAATGATCTGGATGTAATTAAAGAGTAAAGTATTTAAATACAATAAATTTGATCCTCTGCTTGGTGCTTTCAATATTGATTGATGTTTTCACTAAGCACAAAAAAAGAAGAAAAAAAACGATAAGTACATCTCGCATAGACATCAAATTACAATTTTGTAATCGATAATGGAAGTGCAGAACATTTTAAAAAGGCTAAAAATAGAGAAGAGGGCTAAATAAAAGATCTATTCCTTTATGAATTTCGTCGTTCGAATTTGCCCATTGATATCTTGAAGATGTACGATATATATACCCGCTTCCAGTTGGCTTATATTGATACTTGAATGAGTTGTCTTGAGTACTTCTTTTCGTGATAATTCATAAATAATGGCCTCTTTAAATGCTTTCATTTTGATATTTAGGGTCCTCCTTCATGGATTAGGATACATCATCTCCTCGACCTCTATAATAGACAAAATAGATCCATCATCCACATCAATCAAACTAATTCTCATTATGGCATCATTATCAAATTGATTGTTTCAAAACATTGATAGGGTAGCACTGACTTAAATAAGTATAAATTATAATTTTATTCAAAAAAATAGTGTGTTGGAATACCTCTTTACAGGGAATAAGTTAAAATGTAGATCTTAAAATTAACTTTTTTGGAAGCCCTTTATCCTATCCGACCATAACAAATAGAGATATGATATAATTTGAGCACTGTGATGAAAACAGCAACTGCATACTTTTTATTAAATAATTGATGGCCCTTCTTTTCTAAAAACAACTTATCAGTTATTTAAACAAACTAATCATAATTTGGCATCAGAATTAATATGTGACAACATCCACGCATAAATATCATGTCCCCATCGAGAATCTAACTTATATGTGATCGGCCAAATATTATGTCCCCATCCTCTAAAAATTGTCTTGCGTGCATCGAGAGGAACTGAGCATATTTCCAGATCAGCATCTTCAGGACACTCATTTGCACAATTATTTAACCCATCAATCGGAATATTTGCATTTCTAACAGTTACATTATCTTCATCTCCATGAAAAGCCCAAATTGGTATAATTCCCATATTACAACCAAGCCTATTCCAAGTATATTCTCCCATGAGCGCCGCAACCGGCACTGCAGCCGCTACTAAATCATCAGAAATATATTTCCCTATATAATTCCATACTCCACCACCTCCACAACTGTATCCAGAGAGATAAATTCTTTTAATATCAATATCGTATTCATTGATTGCCCACCTCATAAAATCATTTACTTTATCTGCTGTTGGGCATCCTGAATCATTTTGCATAGAAAGCACAACAAAGGCATCACCCGCTGCGGAAGCAGCATTTGAGGCAGTAGCTGTTATGGGCCATTTATCTTCACTTATCAAATTGGGCAGACCCGTGTAAAGTACTCTATATAAATCTGAATTACCATTACCATTATCTCCTAATCCGTGAAAATAAAGGATTAACGGCCATTTGTTCCCCAGACCGTAGCCTGCAGGAAGATATTCCCAATAACCAATACTAGGATTTCGACTTCCCTTTACTATCCTATTAAAGCGTTCCGATGATGGACCATTTGGTAATGAGGTCAATGCTTTTTTATACAAATCATAAGGTGCGAGTATTAATGTTTCAAAGAGCTTCGTACCAAAAATATTTTCTTTAAAATTCAAACTAATCTCCTCATTGATCGCGTCAATATATAAATAGTAATGATCACCATTCGGATGTAAAATCATCTCCTTTTTTCCAAATTTCTTTGATTCTACGAAAGGAAGCGTATCAGTTTTTACAAAAGAAGTATCTAATGTTACTAATGAATATGTGGTCTTAGGAGCTATGTCTATTTGTATTTCAGTACCTGTTAAAGAAATATTAGAGATATTGAACATGAATGGTAAAAAATTTGTAACATAATCTGCTTCAAGCTCAAAATACAGGTCATAATTACCATTGGGAAGCTCTGTTTCAAATTCCAGGAGTTCATGATAAGTCAAATTATATGAAAAATTCTTACTGGTATCTTGGTTATTCTTAAAAATCAACTCTTGCTTACTTCTAAAAAAAATATGATTATAGAATTGAAGCCCTCTATTCTCTGTAGAAGTAAAAATAAGATCAAAAAATCTTAAAGAAACAAGGGATACTGAATCCTCTGATACTATTACGGGAACGTCATTTTCCTCCTGAGAGTTACAAGCGGCAAAAGAAAGTAAAGAGAAAAATAATAAAACTAATCTAACATCCATTTCATTGTGAATAAAAATGCTTTTAACCTCAAAGTGAAAAAAAATAGCTCCCCAAAAAGAATATGCAGCCGATCAGGATTTCGACAAAAACCTTGACAGTTTATCTATAAAAGTGGAAACTGAATTCCATTCGACCCCTTTAACTAGAAATAAACTGCAAATAATAATTTGAATAATAAGCTTTATCTACAAATTAATAGAAGGGGTATTGGATCAGTATATTTTATCATAACCTCCTAGAGCATGATGATCCTAGGAGGTTATGATCATTTTCAGCTTATTTTTTCATGGCATTGACCATACTTAATGTGTCGTCAAAAGTAATCATTAAAGACAATTTGTCATCCGTGACTTCAAAATAATGGCCAAATATCGTATCCATGCCATCTGCTTTTCCTTGACATTTAACAAATACTTTATTCCCTTCGCTAATCATAAATTCAGGTATGACAGCAAAATTTTCCCATAATTGAGGAATCTTAGACATGTTCATCATTAGATTTTCTTTTCCTTTGTGAGACCCAGATAATGGATGGCTTTCCCCAGGAAAAACCCAAGTGACATCATCGTGTAAGATGCCCATAAAACCTTCCATATCACCTTTTCCAAAAAAATCATAACCTTGTTGTACTAATTCTTTAGTATTCATTTTAATTTATTTATGGTTTAAAAAATAATTAGATATTCTATTTTAAAGATAATAATATTTCATAAAAATACAATAATGACAAGCTTCGAATTATTAGGTTACCAAATAAATCAACTTATCCAGCTTTGATTCTCAGCAACCAAGAAAAATAGATGTCTATTCCGAATTATATAGTCCATATATCCAACAGACAGTGTGACAAATCTGGAAATAGCTAGATCCTTATATTTCATACTACTAAATCAACAGAATTTTGATTTTCACAAAGAAGCGATTACTTTAATTCCACATGAAAAAAATGAGGAAAGTCATATCTGTCATTTTAGTAGCAAATTAATGTGGTTCATCTCTTGTGCTTATCGAAAACAAAACATTAACTGCATTTGTTACATCTTTAACAATGGTTTACAAAATCGAATAGATGAATACATCATTTTATAAGTCAAAGGTGCATTTAACCCTAACGGATAAGGAAAGTAATGTGAGTCTAAATCCTACTTGAACGATGAGCATAGAGATTCATTCAAGAAACCTATTCGCACCAGAACAATTGAAAGTTTCAATGTGTAAATTACTCTTTAAAGCAAATCAAATATTTATATGAGAGTAAATCAACAAGAACGTCAAGGTGAATTTTAAGCAACGATCTGAGCTAAAAGAGCTCATGGATGATCTGAACTGCGATGGACCTGTAGTGGACCAAAGTTTAGCAGAGTTAGACACTATTAATTATTGGTTGGGTGGGGATTGGGTCAGCTTAAAAGGACTTAAAAAATTGATCGATAAAAATATAGGGTCTTTTTCTATTATTGATTTAGGATGCGGAAGCGGTACTCTTTTAGCCCAAATGGCCCGTAAATATCAAGATCAATTGAATTCGGGAGTAGGTATTGATGCCAATGCCTATATCCTACGATACGCTCGAGACGCCCAAAAAGCATTTAAACAATTGTCCTTCATTGATGTCAATGTACTCAATGCAGCTGAAAAGGATTTTAATTGTGACATTTTGCACGCGAGTCTATTTTTACACCATTTTAATCATGATGAATTGGTCATGTTGTTTAAAATATTTAGGCATCAAGCAAGTAAAGGAATGGTCATTAGCGATTTACATCGCCACTGGTTGGCCTATTATAGTATAAAATATTTGACTCAATGGTTTTCAAAATCAGCTATGGTTCAATATGATGGTCCTTTGTCAGTGATGCGTGGTTTTCGTCGTAAAGAATGGATACGTATATTTGAAACAGCCGGCATTAAGAATTATCAGATCCGCTGGAAATGGGCTTTCAGATGGCAAATCATCATTAAATTTTAATTATATGTACGATGTAGCAATTCTCGGTGGAGGATTGGCAGGATTGACCAATGCTTATCTCCTGACTAAAGTGGGTTATAAAGTCATTCTATTTGAAAAAGGTAGTTATCCACAACATAAAGTTTGCGGGGAATACATCAGCAATGAGGTACTTCCTTTTCTAAAAAAAAATGATTTATACCCCAAAGATCTTAGGCCTAGTCAAATTAATAAGTTTCAATTGACTACTCAAATAGGTAAATCTATAAACATACACCTAGAGACAGGTGCTTTCGGCATCAGTCGACTTGTTTTTGATGATTATTTATATCAAAAGTGTAAGGCGCTGGGCGTCGAGTGTTTAACTCACACTAAAGTTCATGATTGTGTTTTTGAAAAGCCACATTTCAATATATCCTCATCAAAAGGAAGTTATCAAGCGTATTATGCTGTGGGTGCCTTTGGTAAAAAAAGTAATTTAGATCGCGTCTTTAATCGCAGCATAAAGCCTGAAAAATCATCTTATTTAGGAGTTAAATATCATGTACGTACTGATTTTGCCATAGATACAGTTGCCCTACACAATTTTCGTGGCGGTTACTGTGGCGTGAATAAAATTGAAGACGATCTCTATAATATTTGCTACTTAACTAAAGGTAACAATCTCAAGCAATCGGGATCCATTGAATCTATGGAAAAAAATACATTGTTTAAGAATCCCTTTATCAGAGAATTATTCAAATCAAGTGATTTTATTTTCGATAAACCACTCATTATAAATCAGATAAACTTTAATAAAAAACAATTAATTGAAAATCATGTGATCATGTGTGGTGATACGGCAGGCTTGATTACTCCTTTATGTGGAAACGGAATGGCCATGGCCATACATTCAGGGAAATTATTAGCTGAAATCATCATTCAAAAAAAAGCTCGGCCTGCTCTCCGTCAAGAGGTACAAGATATATATAAACTCCAATGGAATCAATGGTTTAGTAATCGACTCAAATGGGGAAGAAACCTGCAACTTCTATTTGGAAATCAAAGTTTAAGTAATGCTGCTTTAGTTTTAGCTAAATCTGTTCCGATTCTGGCACAGAAATTTATCTCCAAGACACACGGAAAGTCATTTAGCTAACTTTACTAGAAAAATATCTGTTGGGCTAATTTGAAGGTATTAGCATGGGCATCTATGATATCTTTAATATTTGGAGAATAGCCACCTCCCATACATACTACTATAGGGATTTGTTCGCGATGGGCAAATTCAAGAACATATTGGTCTCTTCTTTTACATCCCGTTTTAGTTAATCCAAGGCGACCTAATTTATCTGTTGCTAGGACATCTACCCCTGCTTGATAAAAAATGAAGTCTGGATGAAACCTTTGTGTCACTTCATTGAGGTGTTGCATTAACAAGGCTAAGTAAACTTTATCCTTACAACCATCCTCAAGGCCAATATCTAAATCACTTCGTTCTTTTCTAATAGGATAATTTTTTTTCCCATGCATACTGAAGGTAAATACTCGAGACTCATTTTTAAAAATTTCAGCCGTTCCATTGCCTTGATGCACGTCTAAATCAATAATAAGTACTCGCTTGGCCTTTTCCTTTTTTAATAAATAGTTCGCGCCAATGGCTTGGTCGTTAAGCATACAGAAACCTTCGCCGCGATCGGAAAATGCATGATGAGTGCCTCCAGCAATATTGAAGGATATGCCGTGTGCCAACGCATAGGTGATACATTGCAGCGTTCCACCTGCAATATGAATTTCTCTTTCAACAAGCCGCCCACTTAGTGGAAACCCTATCGCCCTGATCTCTGATGGGGAAAGATTAAGTTGGATTAATCGGTGCCAATAATGTATGTTGTGAATTTCTAAAATATCCTTTTCTAACGCATTTTTAGGGTAAAAAAAATTTTCCTGTCCCACCACGCCTTCATGCATCAGTTGTTTAGGTAATAACTCATATTTAAGCATAGGAAAACGATGCTTTTCAGGTAAGTGGTGTATATAAATTTCAGAAAATGCAATTTTAAGCATTGAAAATAATCAAGAGAAGAAAAAAGACATTCAGACAGAGTGCCGAAAGTCGATTCAACTTCATGGTGTGTTCAAAATCGGCCAAATCTATGTTTTCTCTTACCTTTTTATACCAAGAAACATAATATATGAAGATAGGGATCATCAAGGTAAGGTAAAGTAACAAGGTCTGTAAATCTTGATAATAATAAAAATATCCAGCATAACATAGCGTTGTCATGACAAATGCAAAGGCTGTAAAGTGAAACGTACCTAGGATACCTAAACTTAAACTTAGAGTAAAATCACCTCTTTCTCTATCTTCCTTATGTTGATATATTTGTGTAATGGGATAAGCACTCATAAGCATCATAGTGGTTAGTAATGCAGGAATTTGAATCATAGACTTAGAAAGTATCGATATAGGTATATCGTGTATGGCCCAATAAGTAACTGAAAATACGAAATATCCCTGAAAAACAGATACTATGATCCAGCTGACTATAGGCCTCTTTTTTAATCTAATGGAAGGATGACTGTAGGCTTTACTAATAAAACCATATATGAGTATAGAAATGGCTGTCGGAAGATCTATACAGAAGGCCAATAAAACACCTATACCATCTAAAGTAATTGAAAAATAGTAGAGCTCTATCGCTACTTTAGGCGGATATTTAATTCCTGCAATACTTTCCTTGTCTTTGTCAAAATAGGAATTAAATCCATTACTTGCAGGATAAATGAAAAAATGCAAACATAAAAATAACACAAGGGCGTCTATCCAATTGACAGACTGGGGCGTTATGACTAACCCAAATAAAAAAATAGGCAATAAATTAAAACTAAAAGGAATTCTTAAATGTTTTAATGTTGAATGAGATATTAAGGACATTTTGGGTATCAAGCTATATCAAACTTGTGCATATTACAGATAAACGCATCAAATAATTCAATTTTTAGGTTCAAAATATAACATAACTCAATTTAATTCTATGCCTGCTTACATTAATGCAATTGGAACTGCAGTTCCTAATTCGAAGATCTCTCAAAGTAAAATTGCTAGTTATATGAAGCAGCATATTGAGTTCAACGAAAAGCAATCCCATCAATTAGATGTAATTTATAGAGCTTCGGGCATTGATTATAGATATTCTATTCTACATGACTTTCATCAAACAACAGAATCTTCAGGCTTAATCATGAATGGTAGAGAACCTAATCTTTATGATCGTATGAAGTTGTATGAAATAGAAGCTCCTGTATTGGCTATTCAGTCAATATTGGAATGTATGAAAGGAAAGAATCTCAATCACTTAACGCATCTTATTACCGTAAGCTGCACCGGCATGTATGCGCCTGGTATTGACTTGGAAATTGTTGAAAAATTAAAATTGAAGACCGATATCCATAGAACAGCCATCAATTTTATGGGTTGTTATGGTATTTTTAACGCTTTAAAACTGGCCCAATCTATATGCAAAGCATCGACAAGAGCTCAAGTACTCATTGTTTCTGTGGAATTATGTACACTCCATTTTCAACGTAAGAATGATGAATTCTTAAACTTATCGCAAGCACTTTTTTCAGATGGTTCCTCGAGTTGTTTGGTTACAAATAACGAAACACCCAATACTTTTTTAATAGATCAATTTCATTGTGATATCCTCTTTAAAGGGAAAAGTGAAATGTCATGGAAAATAGGTCAAAATGCTTTTGACATGGTGTTGACTCCTGAAGTAGCTAAATTGATTGAGGAAAATTCACAAATTGCCGTATCAAAATTGCTCAACGAAGTCCCTTTTAATTTTTCTGAAATAAGTCATTATGCTTTGCATCCTGGAGGTAAGAGTATTCTTAGAGCCATAGAGAATAACTTAAATCTGTCAAAAGAGCGTAATGTACACGCTTATTATATTCTGAAAAACTATGGAAATATGTCTTCTGCTACGATATTGTTTGTTTTGAAAAAATTATTAGATGACCACAATCAGGTAAAAGGTTCGGTTTTGTCTATGGCTTTTGGTCCTGGATTAACTATCGAGACTATGTTGCTGGAACTAAAATAAAAAAGACCGAGGTAACCTTCGGTCTTTTTTGTCATGTTATAATGATCTAATTAATTTGCTTCCACCTTACTTCAAGGCATCTATTTTTTCTTGAATACTTTCAGCTTTATCATACATCTTTTTCATTGTATATAGATAGGATAAAGTTTCTAAGGCAGGTATTTCATCATCTTTGAGCGAGACTGTTTTTTCCCAAAGCGGTAAAGCTAAAGATAATTTTTCTTGAATTATGGGCTCTAATTCCTCAGCCTTTTTTAAATCAACTTTTGAATAACCTAGTGCATTTTGCTCCTTAATATAAATATTAACATCTGTCATGGCCAACACTCCTAAATTATAATGCCCATTGTAATAATTTGGATCTGCATTAATTGCCTCCGTGTAAGCCTTGCGAGCTAATTCTATTCTTTCAGATTTTTCAGCTTCGCTGTCTAATTTTATACCAATTTCCTCATGCAAGATACCCAAGGTAAAATGCAAATTAGGATCATCAGGTTCAGCTTCTATAGCTTTGATAAGATTAATAGTTGCTTCTTCGCTCCTATCTAATTGTATAAGAACATTGATTTCTTGTCTTGCCAGTTCATTATCACTGGGGTAAAGAACGCGAGCATCACGAATAATATCTAGAGACTCTTCAAGTAGATTTTGTCCCGTTGATACTACATAAATCAAGATTAATCTTAAATCTTTCCCTGTGGACCCTAGTTCTATCGCTTTGTAAAAACTATTTTTGGCCTGATCATACATTTTGGCCTGAACAGCAGCATAACCTGCATTAATGACTGAATTAGTATCGTTAGGTTTTATCAAAGCAGCATTGTTAAATGAAGTGATTGCCTCAATAAAATCTTTTTCTCCGAATGCGGTAGCTCCTTTGTTGTAGTAAAAGCCCCAATAGGACTCAATTTGCTGAGTTTTTGTAATTGGCATTCCTATATCATTTGTAATGAAGGGATCTTTATCCTCACCTTCACTAAGCGCATCACTTTTATTAAAGCTAGATATGGAAGTTTGTAAGGCATCACTGGTTACTCCCACCATACTGACAGAGGTATCTAAAGCCATATATATTAACCCTCTCAAATACCAAGTTTTAGGATTATTCATGGTTTTTTCGTAGCTGATAGATACATCTGAAATTTCTTTAGCTTCTATAAGTTCACCTTTTTTAAATAAGGATTCTATTTTAGTCAGCTTAGGCTTAATTTCTTTTTGCGCATAAATATTAGTTGTGCTTATTAAAGCAAAAACTAATAAGTTTAATACTATTTTCATTTTACTCTATTTTTCTATTATCATTTCAAATTATACATTTTCATTGGTTGGATTTGAATTATCTTTAGCGCCTTCATCCGATTCATCATGCTCTGTGATTTCATCTGAAGCAACAAATTCTATTTTCTCTACTGCAGAGATTTCATCGTCTTCATTGAGTCTAATTAATTTTACGCCTTGTGTAGCCCTACCCATAACACGCAGCTGATCCACTGGCAATCTAATAGCAATACCTGATTTGTTAATGATCATGAGTTCATCACCATCTACCACATCTTTGATTGCTACCAATGCACCTGTTTTTTCAGTTAAATTAATGGTTTTCACTCCTTTTCCCCCACGTTTTGTGACTCTATAGTCACCTAAATCAGATCTTTTTCCGTAGCCTTTCTCGGATACAACGAGTAAGTTAGATGCCGTATCTTTTTTGATACATACCATACCCACAACGAACTGGTCCTCTTTTAGATGAATACCCCTCACACCAGCCGCAGTTCTACCCATAGAACGAACATCTGATTCGTGAAAATGAATAGCAGTACCCGAATTCTTTGCGATCACAACATCATTGTCTCCATCTGTTAGTCGTACATCTAGTAGCTTATCGCCTTCATGAATGGTAATGGCATTGATCCCATTTTGTCTAGGACGACTGTAAGCTTCCAAGGTTGTTTTCTTGACAGTACCTCTAGAAGTACACATTATGAGATAATTATTATTAATATAATCGGGATCGGAAAGAGTCTTCACATTGATAACAGTCCTAACCGCATCCTCAGGTTCGATATTAATGAGGTTTTGTATCGCACGCCCTTTCGATGTTTTTCCTCCCTCTGGAATTTCCCATACTTTCTTCCAAAAAACTTTGCCCAGTTGAGTAAAAATAAGTAGATAATTATGAGCGGTAGCAACAAACAAATGCTCTGTGAAATCATCATCTTTACTTTTTACTGCACGGGACCCCACTCCTCCTCTTCCTTGTGTTCGATATTCTACTAGGGCCGTTCTTTTAATATAACCTTGATGAGAAATGGTCAAAACCATTTCATCATCCGGAATCATGTCTTCTGCTGTGAAATCATCAGCAGCATGTTCTATAGTCGAATTTCTTTCATCGCCATATCTATCCTTAACTTCAAGAAGTTCGTCCTTGATGATTTTCATTCTAAGATCAACGTTATCAAGTATTCCCTGAAGTTTTCCGATTAATCTTTTAATTTCCTCATATTCTTTGATGATTTTATCTCTTTCAAGACCTGTGAGTCTCTGCAATCTCATTTCTAAGATGGCTTTTGCTTGAATTTCTGACAAGGAAAACTTTTCTATAAGATTATTTTTTGCTATTTCGGGGTCGCGACTGTTTCTAATCAAAGCAATTACTTCATCCAAGTTGTCTAAAGCAATTAAATATCCTTCTAGAATGTGCGCACGCTTTTCTGCCTCTTCTAATTCATATTTTGTCCTACGAATCACTACCTCATGTCTGTGATCAACATAGTAAACAATTAAATCTTTCAAATTCAGCATCTTAGGTCTCCCTTTAACTAGGGCCACATTGTTCACGCTGAATGCCGATTGCAACTGGGTATGTTTAAAAAGTGTATTTAATACAATATTGGGAATTGCATCTCTTTTTAACTCATAAACGATACGCATTCCATCTCGATCTGATTCGTCTCTCAAATCTGATATCCCCTCTATTTTTTTTTCATTGATTAATTGAGCGGTTTTCTCAATCATAGAAGCCTTATTGACTTGAAAAGGAATTTCCGTCACAACAATTTGTTCCTTTCCACTTTTCATTACCTCAATGTCTGCTTTGGCGCGCATCATAATACGACCCCTCCCTGTTTCAAAAGCTGAACGGACTCCTTGATAACCATATACGATAGCGCCCGTTGGAAAATCAGGTGCCGTAATGAATTCCATGAGCTCAGGAATAGTAATCTCATTATTATCAATATAGGCGACGATTCCGTTGGCCACCTCTGTTAAATTATGAGGAGCCATATTTGTAGCCATACCTACTGCGATACCCGAAGCTCCATTTAAAAGCAAATTGGGCAGTCGTGCAGGCAATACGGAAGGTTCTGTCGTAGAATCATCATAATTCGGAACAAAATCTACAGTATTTTTTTGTATGTCTCCAAGAAGATCTTCAGAAATACGTTTGAGTCTCGCTTCTGTATATCTCATGGCCGCTGGAGAATCGCCATCTACAGACCCGAAATTCCCTTGTCCGTCTACAAGCGGATACCTAAGGGACCAAGATTGAGCCATACGCACCATGGAATCATAAACAGCTGTATCACCGTGTGGATGATACTTACCTAAGACATCTCCTACAATCCTGGCACATTTTTTATAGGGCCGATTGTAATTGACACCTAATTCATCCATCCCAAATAGAATTCTCCGATGAACAGGCTTTAATCCATCCCTCACATCAGGTAAAGCCCTCGAAACGATCACACTCATCGAATAATCGATGTAAGCGCCCCTCATTTCATCCTCAATATTTATAGGTAATATGTTGCCTGATTCGGCAATATTTTCAACATCTCCGTCTGACATGAAAAGTATCTGAGTTTAGTAAAAAATCAAATGCTAATTTAATCATTTTTTAATTCAAAAATAACATTAATAAGGATGAGATTTTTTCTTATTTGTCGCTTTATTGCGGATGAGTTGTCTGTGATTTTGGCCTATTTTTGGATTTTGTTCTTTCCAAAACACCTGACCTCTTACCTCTTCCAATCTTTCCTTCTTAGGATCCATAATGACATGTTTCAATTGAACATGATCTGCCGCTAGCGGAGATCTTCTTAATTCAGGTATATTTATACTTATACCTATTTGTATATAGAAAGCATTATACTTGTGCGATACTTCATCTATAAGCGTCCCCAAAGCATCTAAAATCTTTATTTTATAGCTCTTAATCTCAAAAGAGGGCTTCAGTACGAACCTTAAGTATTCCGAAAAATGATATTCATAATTTAACCCTAGATTTACCATTAAACTACTATTCATTAAATCATTATTAAATTCGCCACTTGATTTTATGTTTCCTACTTGAATTTCTCCGACCATGGCAGAATTCCATTCTTGATAAAACTTATAACCCAAAGTACCATAATATTTATACAACTTTGTGGTTTTAAAGCCTGGAACGTAATCTAAAATGCCGTAATTATTGCTGGTTGGACTTAATACATTTGTTCTTAGTTTTTCATAATGTATGCCTACTCCTACTCTAAATTTTAAAATCTCATAATGGGCAGAAAAATTAATAGGAATGCTAGACCACTGACTCTGAAATTGAAAATCAGCAGTATCACCGTCCAAAAAAACAGTTTGTGCACTGAATTTCCCATTGTAAACAGATGAATCCAATCGGTCATATCCTACATCAAGGAGATCACCTACATTAACATCTTCTGTATCCGTTGGATTATTTAGCCAACTGGTTTGGCCATTGATGAGATCGCCGGAAAAACTTTCTGCATTTTTAGATCGGATGAGTTGGACTTCTGAAGACTGATATAAATAGAAATTTTTTAAGCTGTGATTGAAATGTGTTTTCCCAGAACCCATACTCAGTGTCCAAGAAATTTTATTGGAAATTACAAGTGCTGGATTTCTGTAAATACCATACTTTTTATAGATACTCTGGCCTAAACTTGAAGGTAGATTAAAAATAAAAAGCAAGATAAAAAACGAGTATAAGGCTTTGTTCAGAGGCACTTTATAAGGACTTAATAATTGTTAATTACAAAATTACGCTTTTTTTAATCTATTTTTTCTATTGACGCTTCAAATCTCTAAATTTGAAAAGGTTCAATCTCTGCAGCGCAGGAGGAGATTATTTTTGCCGCTACCAATGCTTGTCTCAATTCCTCATAATTCGGAATAACTGCTGCACTTTCTTGGTAGGCAATATCTGAGGTTAGCAAAATCAATGTTGGCTCATTAAGATGCATATTACTAACCGCCTCATCCAATCCAAGTATAATCTCATCTACGCCTAAAGTAAATAAAAATGGATTTACAATCGTTCTCCGATCAATGACTACAGATGAATCATACAGATCATAAAGAACATAGGATAAAGACACTGTATTGCCCTCAACAGGTAATCCTAAATAGCTAGAGTCCAGTATATTCATGACGATTCTTGATGAAGATGATCCATAAATAAATCCATCATTACCACTCTAAACCGAGGTGTCATCTAAAGCGGTATCATTAATATACTCGTTGATTTTGAGTGATTGAGTAGCGGGTAAATCAAATAAAGTAGCCAATGCTACTAATTTAATTTGAATATTAAGCATCGAATTTTTTGAAATAATAGCCTGAAAATTACCTGAATCTAAGTCTCCATAGGCCGACGCGGGAGTAAAATATAGTTATACTCCTCGCCTACTCTAATATGCGATTTACCAATAGGGAAGTCGAGACCTACGGGAATCAAGGCGTTCATGCCTTGTCCAAGGCAGAATATTCCACTTCCTAAGTTATAAAAGGCGATGATATCCTCTCCTAAAAATGCTTATTTGGTATTTTTTTGAAAAATATTACCATGCTCTTGACTCTTTGCGCTTGGGTTCGATTTGATAGGATAATATTAATATGGATCAAGACCTATCAAAGTTTTAGTCACTGTCAAGGTATCAATACCTGCACCGTTAAGCTGATTAAAAACATTCTTTTCAAAAGCTTTATAATGATAACCTTCTTCTGTAAAAGCTTCTGGTTCACTACAAGAATTAAATAGAGATAAAACCAATATGCTCTAGAATAACCTAATGGTTGATCTATCTAAGTTTTAAATAAATATACAATTTAATTTTTTAAAGAACATGTATGAATAGATCTTTTACGTTTTTATTTTTTATCCACGAAAATCTATAAATTTAGTTAGAGATTACACATTATTTTCAAGTTAAAATATCTTGCTGATAATGAGTTAGGTATTGCCAAATTATTACCATTTACATCTTCAATCCATTGATAACTAATTGTATTATCAGCTTCAAGTACATTTAATACTTCTAATCGAAAAATGATATTTTTAACAAAGAAAGAATTGCTCATGGGAAGGATCTTCGTCAACCCCATATCTATGCGATAATATTCATCTCCAGAAAAAGTATTTCGATAGACACTGTTATTGGGAGGGCCAAAGGGATAACCGGACCCAAAATTTAAATTTAAATAAATTCTTAATGAAGGATCATTGGGTAAATGATCTTCAAAAAATGCACCCATCGTTATTCTTTGATCAGATGGACGCCTTTGATAACCATTTTCATCATTTTCGATGTCTTCCATTGTTTTTAACAAGCCTAAACTAAACCAAGATTGAGTATCGGCTATAAATTCGCCATTGATCCTAATATCAAGGCCCGAGGCATAACCTTTGGCGATGTTATCTGCGTAGTATCGTATTCTTACATTATCAATCTCATAAGGGTTTAAATTCCATAAATATTTATAATAGGCTTGTGTGGTAAATATAAAAGGTCTCCCCCATAAGGTTAAGAATCGATCTATTCCAGTAATAATCTGTAAAGATTTTTGAGCGGTCACATCTTTATTTATCATACCTTCACGATTTCTGAATTCTCTGTACTGTGGGTGCTGATGATAAAAGCCCATAGAAAAATTGATTCGAGTGGGTACAGACCAACTCGGTCGATATTGATATTGTACTCGGGGACTTAGTAACAATTGATCGGTCCAATTCATATAATTAAATCTGGAGCCAATGTTGAATATGTGCGAAGAATCTTGATCAAAAAAAGAATATTGGAAATAACCAAAATAATTATTACTGGACATACTAAACTTATTTTGAATGTACGTAGTCGTTGTTACATAATCAGCAGAATCAATGAAGCCATATTCATGAATATCATCAGCAATGTTTTGATGGCTCATCCCAAAGCCAAATTCAAACAAATTATTAGAATTAACAAGCCATTCATTTCTGTTTTCAATACTAGAAATATGTACATTTAATGCATTTCTTCCATAATCAAAATGGGTTCCAATGGCTCTGGTAACTATACATTTATCACTAAAATTAACCTGACTTTTTTGATCTACATCACATAAACGATACGCCCCTTCAACTTCAAAATTTTCTTTTTCTTGCGTCGAAACTGTCGATGCAATAAGGGAAGTCTTCAATCGATCATTTATCCTATGTGACAAATTAAAGCCTGTTTGATACGTGTCATAATCTAAAGACTCATTTCCCATAAAATCAGTTTGAAGTCTAAAATTTTGAGTCACCGAACCAAAAACTGTACTTTGAGATATTGGAATTGTTTGATATCGATTTTGGCCATAAGATAAGAGCCAGTTTAACTTAGTTTTATTAATCAAGGAACTTGACTTTTTAGTTAAGTCGAAAGTTAAAAATCCTTGCACATCTGTATATTTTGGAAAATATTGACCAGACACTTCTAAAGTATTTAATAAATATCTGGCATCTTTATGCCTTACACCAATGGAGAATTTTGAACGCTGATTGTCAGAATTTCCCCCCAAATAAATCTTCCCTCCCAAAAGCCCTATCGAGGCACTGCCTTCAAAACAATCCGGTTCTTCGTATTCTATGTTTAAGCTACTGGACAACTTATCCCCATATTTTGGCTGCCACCCCCCTGCATAAAATGAGACGTCCCGTACAAAATCGGGATTGATAAAGCTCAATCCTTCTTGTCTGCCCGTATTGGCTAAAAAAGGTCTATAAACTTGAATCCCATTAACATAAACTAAATTCTCCTGGAAATTTCCTCCACGTACCGAATAAGTGGATGAAAGTTCATTATTGGAAGATACGCCCGGTAATGTTGACAATACTTTACTAAAATCTCCAAAAGCAGAAGGCATGGCAATAACTGATTTGGAATTTAACTTAATTTGATTTTGATCCATCTCTTGATACCTGTCGACAGTTTCGGAAATCTCTATTTTTTCCAACAAAATTTCCCTACTGACCAAAACAAATTTAATGTCTTGAGGGCTATTCTTCTTAACTATCAAGAAGTCATTACGCTGATAGGCAATATGCGTAATGATAATTTTTATGCGGTCAATACTGTCATTAATATTGAAATGGAAGATCCCTAAATCATCGCTAAGTATTATTTTATTAAAATTTGGAAAAAATATCTCTGCCTGTGTAATGGGCTTACCCTCTTGAGAGGTAATACGACCGTTAATGATCCATTGAGCGGCTATACTATGGCCCATCAATACAGCACAAAAAAAGAAGAGTAACTTAAAAGAACTCAAAAGATCAAGGGTTCTTTAAAGACTGTATGGTTTGAGAAGGGTTCATGGAGTTAAAAACATAACTTCCTGCCACCAGCATATTTGCACCCACCTTTACGAGCAGCGAAGCATTTTCACCGTTCACCCCACCATCTATTTCAATGAGTATATTTTTTCCCGCCGCGTCTGCTAAGTGTTTTATTTCTTTAACCTTGGCATAAGTGTTTTCAATAAATTTCTGACCTCCAAAGCCCGGATTTACTGACATGATGAGGACCAGATCCAAATCATTGATGACATTTTTTAATACATCTACCGAAGTATGAGGATTCAAAGCGACACCGGCAAGTGCGCCTAATTCTTTGATCTGATGGAGAGTTCGGTTGAGGTGGTTACAGACCTCTGCATGAACCGTAATTATTTTTGCCCCACTATTTACACAGTCTTCCAAATAATTATCGGGGTTATTGATCATTAAATGAAAGTCTAACGGCTTTTTGGCATGCTTATAAATCGCCTGAGTTACTGGAAATCCAAATGATATATTAGGTACAAAATTACCATCCATTATATCAATATGAATATAGTCAGCTTGACTTTCATTGATCATGTGCGTCGCAGCAGCTAGGTTACCAAAGTCAGCAGCTAAAATAGAGGGCGCAATGAGAATTTTAGACATAATTAATACTTGATCAGTTTTATCTTTCTAGAAATATTATCAGATGACAATATTAAAATATAAACACCCGCACGAATCATCGAAATATCCATTGAGATCAATCCTCCTGATTGTGCTGTTAAAACGTTCAGTTCACTCACATTATTTCCCTTTAAGCTCAATAATTTGATTTCAAGAGGGTAAACATCAATTTTTGAATCTATTTTAATAGAAATAGTGTTTCCATAAATTGGATTTGGGTAAATAGTAATGCCCTCTGAAGCAAATTCTGAAAGAGCCAACATCGTGGTATCTGTCTCAGTCAAACTATCTTCAACAGCCAAATAAATGGGGATACCGAAACCAAAATAATTATCAGGATCTTCAAAACGAGTACCTAAATTACGTAGGTGATCAACAACCTCTAAATTGTTGAATTCAGGATGTGCCTGCCAAATTCCAGCTGAAAAACCAGCTACTAATGGCGCTGAAAAGCTCGTGCCATTGGCTTTCGAAATACTCCCGTTTGAGATCAATAATGTAGTGCCTTGTCCAAGTGCAACTAGATCAGGTTTAATTCGATCATCCATCGTAGGCCCTTGAGAGCTAAATGCTGAAATGCTATAATCACTTTTCACACTTCCTACCGTGATATTATCTGGACCGTCTGCTGGGGCCGTAATATATCTCCATGAATCATTGCCTTCATTGCCTGCACTCGTGATGACTAAGAGGCCTTTTTTTATAGCCAAATTTGATGCCCTAGTGATGATGGCTGTTTGTCCATCCATATCCTCATAAGTGTAGTCCATCGACACATCGGAAAAGCTACTGTAACCCAATGAACTCGAAATGATATCAGCCCCGAGACTATCCGCATATTCGGCAGCTATGAGCCAATTGTACTCTTCGATTCTGTATTCAGAAGCAACGTCTTCAGTTACACACAAAATGAATTCTGCCTTTGGGGCTGTGCCTATAAAGTCTTTATAATCACTTGCTATGGTTGACCACGCCGAGGTGCCATGCCCACTGTATAAGAATGGATTTCCTCCATTCGTTACAAAATCTTTTGCAGCAATCAAGCGATGTTCATTGAATATGTTTTCAAGAGGCTCAAACAAATTGGCTCCTTTAAAGCCTGCATCTAAAAGGGCAATAAGCACGCCCTCACCTCGATATCCGTCCTCATGCATTTGTTGAACATTCATCATTGCCAGCTGTAGCTCAGAAGATTCAAGTGGGTTGTTTGGCTCTTCGAAGGTCTCCGGCCATTCGAAACCTATATTTTCGTGGGTTAACCTAGCCCCAGGTGCTATAAAAACTACACTATCAACATAAGACCTCCCTTCGACCTCTCGCAAATTACTTGAATCTGTTTGAATGAGTAAGGCGTTCATCCATTTGGAAGTAAAGAACACATCCACCTCTAAAGAAGTTAAATCTTGAATATAAGTAGTACTAACAGGTAGGTCTAGCAGATCAATCTCTACGTTATGTCTAATTTTTCTAGCAATTGCACGCATGCTCAAAAATGCTTCTGGTTCATCTAAAGTGTAGGCTGAATGAGCTTTATCAGAGAGAAAAACCATATATCGATGGATTTGGGCGTTGGTTGAATAAAAGCCAATCAAAAAGAGTGACAACAGAGAGATGACCTTTAGATTTTTCATTTTTCTTTCTAGCTTATAGGTCTAATTTAATAATTATTAAATCTCTCTATATATTTCATTACCCCTTTTGTAAAAAGTAGTATCAATTTTATGCTATACTATTAATATTCAAATACTAAATTAGCTTTTTGATATCAAAAAGGATTAATTCTAAACATTAGCATTCGTTTCATTTAACATGCTCAATTGCTTAAAACTTTTAGTGATCCAACCGCCACCAATCATGTCATCACCTTCGTAAAATACGGCGGCTTGCCCGGGTGCGATAGAATTGACACCTTTGCCAAAATATACTTTCATAGTATCCCCAATTTGCTCAATGATAGCAGGATTTCCCAAATCATTGTATCGCACTTTTGTAATAGTATCTAATTTCCCAAAAGGAATTTCAGGATATTTCTGAAGGTTTAAATTTTTAACATACATCCCATCTCTAGAGAGTTCGTCAAAAGTTCCCAAAACCACGCGATTCGTCTCTTTTTGAATTTCTGTAACGTATACAGGATATCCTAAGGCAATTCCTAGACCTTTCCTCTGACCTACGGTATAAAAAGGATAGCCTTCATGGCTTCCTACCACTTCTCCTGTTTCCAAGACGAATGTTCCTCCTGCCACTCTTTCTTCTAGACCTACTACTTTTCTGCGTAAAAAACCTCGATAATCATTATCGGGAACAAAACAGATTTCATATGATTCAGATTTAGATGCCAATTCAAACAAGCCTTTTTGTAGTGCCAGTGCTTTAATATCTGTTTTGTGAAGATCACCTAATGGAAAAATAGTACGACTTAAACTTTCTTGAGAGATTCCCCAGAGCGCATAAGATTGATCCTTTTGTAAATCTTTACCTCTTGATACTATATATCGTTCGTTTTCTAATCTAATTTTAGCATAATGACCCGTAGCTATAAATTCACAATCAAGTTGATCCGCTCTCCTGAGCAAACTGTCCCATTTTATATGAGTATTACAGAGTACACAAGGGTTAGGTGTTCTCCCCTCTAAGTATTCACTCGTAAAATGATCTATGACATAATCTCCAAACTCTTCTCTTATGTCAATAATATAATGAGGAAATCCCAAGTTGACGGCGATGTTCCTAGCATCATTAATAGAATCAAGACTACAACAACCGGTTTCTTTTTTACTCCCTCCGGAGGTGCTGTAATCCCACGTCTTCATGGTCATCCCAATAACCTCATATCCCTGTTCGTACAACATTATCGCTGCAATCGAACTATCTATGCCGCCACTCATGGCGACTAAAACTCTAACTTTTTTGCTCATTTACTTTTTGCCGGGTTCACAGCCGCCCTTTACGCTGTTTAAAATTATATGCAAAAATAAGTTGCTGTAAGCATAATTATTTATTTTGAGACTTTTAATTTTAAATACAAAGTATTAATTAGCGAACTACTCCCCTATATTTTTCATTTTTGAGTTGAAGTGAAGAATAAATAAATGTAAGAGAAAGCAATATTCTCTCCTCTAAGGTAAATATTAACAATTCCATTTTTTTACCCTTACAGGAAAAAACAATTCTATAGAGCCTTCCCGTTTCTTAAAAAAAAGTTTATAAAAACTATTTTATCAATAAATTGCAATTAAATGAAGTCAAAAAAATTTGTAAAAATAAGAGGGGTCAATAACCTAAGTGATGCACGTTATTGTTCAGGAATGATGGTAGATGTAATCGGTTTCAGCCTAAATTCAAATCACAAGAATAGTGTAAGTATTGAAGCATTAAAAGCCATTACACAATGGATACAAGGTCCTCAAATTGCAGGAGAATTTGAGGATATGGAGCTTGAACTTATTCAAACCTACCTTCCCCTCGTTGATCTAGATATCATAGAAACAAGTGATCCTGATTTATTGGTTCCCTTATCCAAAACAGGGAAGAAAATATATTTAAAAATAAATCTGGATACTATCGAAAACGAGCAAACCCTTCTAAATAAGATTAAAGAAGGACAAATGGCTCATAAAATTGTTGTTTGTGGATTTCAAAAAAGCAAAAAAAAGACACTGATCGAACCGCTACTCCATTACACTCGAAGCGAACAAATCATTAATGGATTTAATTTGGATCTAAACCAAATCGATTCATGGCCGGCCATTGAAATAATGGCTACGGGAGAAGAGAAAACTGGATTTAAAGATTACGGAGAAATTATGGATATTTTGGAGTACATAGAAGACCAAAAATAAAAATCTCAAATCATAAAATCTGATATTTTGAAAAAGGTAGATTGTCGTCTATTTGAAAACCAAATGAGTATTTGAATAAATAACTTAAAAGGTCCCGATAATTTCAATTTATCTTAAAATAAAATATTAATTATTAAATAATTTCTATTATCTCTACTTCAAAGATAAGATTGGCATTGCTAGGGATACTTGAACCACTACCTCCGCATCCATAACCCAATAGAGAAGGGATATACAGCATTATTTTCCCTCCCTCCCTAATAAGAGGAATACCTATTTGCCATCCAGCAATAACTAAAGATAGCCTTAATTCAATTCCCTCAGTATTCTCATCAAACAAACTATTGTCACTCAATAAAGTTCCCCTATATTTAACACTAATCGTGCTACCGGCAACAGGTCTTGATCCCTCTCCCTCTTCAATAATAACATATCGAAGGCCTGATTCATCTATTTCTGCAATAATACCCTCCTGGCTCAAATATTGATCTATAATCGCAACATCAATTGCCATTTGATCAGTATAAGGAAGTTCGGTGAAGCATGGATTATTATAATAGCTATTCATATTATTGTTATCTGAACAAGATGTGAAAAGATGCAAGCTGACCAAAAAAATAAGGATAATTATATTTTTCATCTTTAGTTTATTGAAATTGGAATTTAAGGTATTTTATTTTTTCACCTAATGCAGCAAATTTACGCTCATATTTTGTTTTTATTCCATAATGTTCAAACACATATTCAGAATCATATAAGTCATGAGTAAAGGCTAGGTTTTTTATATTCATTCTATTTTGATTTATCAATTCTAGTGTATAATTGAAAAGTTCAGTATTATCTGTTTTGAACCTTAACCAACCGTCTGATTTTAATAGATTTTCATAAATAGCCAAGAACCTAGGCGCCGTTAATCTTCTTTTTTCATCTTTTTCCTTGGGTCTTGGATCTGGAAAAGTAATCCATATTTCATCAATCTCTCCTTTCAAAAAAAAATATTCTAGAAATTGAATTTGAGTTCTCAAAAAAGCAGCATTTTGAATACCTTCTCGAAGTGCTATTCCTGAACCCACCCATAATCGATCTCCTTTTATGTCTACCCCAATATGATTACGTTTCGGAAAAGCTTGGGCGAGTCCCAATGTGTATTCACCCTTTCCACAGCCCAGCTCAAGAACTATAGGTTGCTGATCAGTAAAAACTTTTAAATGCCATTTCCCTTTGATATTATCATAGAAATCTTTTCCTGACTCGACCAAATTAGCCCTCAATTTATTCTCTGCAAAACGTCTTTTTTTTTGTCTGGTCACAACTCGTCAATTTCTCCAATGATAAAAGTACTTCCCGTAATTAAAATCACATCATCTTTATCAGCTATTGATTTAATAAATGTTAAGGCTAAATTCACATTAAGAAATTCATGTTTCTTTAGACAATATTTTTCTCCAATTTCAGCTAATGACTTCAGATCCATCAATCTTGAATTATTTCCTGTAGTCAAATAGTACTGCGCTTCCTTTGGGAACTGATTAAATATATCATCTATATTCCTATCTTTGGCAGCCCCATAAATGATATGTAATTGCTTATAGTCAAGCAACTTTATTTGATCTATTAGCTCGATAATTCCTTCTAAATTATGACTGACATCCGCAATTATCTTTGGAAGATTCGAAAGTATTTGAAATCTTCCTTTCAAGCCGGTTGAAGTTGTTATTCCACCTAGGCCGCTTACCATTTGATCTGGACTTATTTTCCATCCTTTTTTCTTTAATTGTAAAAGAACTTCTAAGATCCCTGGGATATTTTTTACAAAATATTTTGCTTTAATATCAAAAGATATTTCCTCAAGGAGCAGCTCATCTTTTTTTGAAATATGATATTGACCCTTAGCCTTGGGCGTAATCTGGTATTGATCTGATAATTGTATCAATTGGGCTTCTTTCTCTGTGGCCTGCCTTTTAAAAAAATCAATTAATCTATTTTGAAAGGAGCCAATGATTATGGGTTTATTTTTTTTCATAATGCCCGCTTTTTCTTTCGCAATTTTCTCAAGGGTATCTCCAAGAATATCTGTATGATCTAAACCTATATTGGTTATTAAAGCTACTTCAGGATCAATGACATTGGTACTATCTAATCTGCCACCTAGTCCGGTTTCAATAATAGCAATATCTACCTTATGCCTAGCAAAATAATCAAAAGCCATAACTACAGTCATTTCAAAAAAAGACGGAGATATAACTTTAATCATATCTTTATGTTTTTTAACAAAATCTACAATTGAATTTTGATCAATTTGATGACCATTAATTTTGATTCTTTCTCGAAAGGATTTTAAATGGGGAGAAGTATACAGGCCCACCTTATAATCGCTGGCCTGGAGCACCGCTGCAATGGCATGTGCACTCGTACCTTTTCCATTCGTCCCAGCAATATGGACACATTTTATTTTATACTCTGGGTGATCTAAAACATCTAATAAAGCAACGGTATTATCAAGATTTTCTTTAAAGGCGCGCCTACCAGATCGTTGATAACTCGGCAATTGCAGATAAAGAAAGTCAAGACATTCTTGATACTTCAATCTAACTTCGGTTTTAAGATAAAGACAACTTTACCCATTGATCCCAAAGTCACGCCGTCATCCTTTATTTCTAACTGTAAACCATCAAGTGAATTTTTGTAGGCAATTGCTACTGAGGGTGGCGTCGTATAGCTGTCCAATTGCGCAGAAATATATCCATCTGAATCGACTCTTATGTTACAGATGACTTTTCCTACAATCTCATCAGAAGTATCTTTAGGCCTAGGTTTTTGCTCGCCCCACTTCCATCCTGAGATTTGCAATTCTGGACCTTCATTCGCTCCTTGTTTAGACCCAATTTTTGACTTGTATAAGGCTCTTTCGTCGATCTCATTGATTTGATTGTCTGACCCTGTGTCAGAATAAGTTTGCTCCATTTTACCTTGCCGCTCTGATTCAGAATCATCTAAAAATGCATTTTGAGAATCTTCTTCATCAGTATTTAACCCTTGTTTAGCCGTATTATCTTCCGGTTCAACTTTCTCTTCTTTTTTATCAGTAGATTCCACATCTTCCATAATTTTTTGAGATTCATCTGAAATAGCTACTATTTCATCATTTGTGAACGCATCTATTTCTGAAGATGCTATTATTTGACCTGTTTCTACCTCTTGATCTGTGATATCACCTTGTGACTCACCAATTGACTCCAAAATTTCCTGTGATTCAGTTACTTCATTTGGGACAATTTCATCATTGCTTATTTCTTCTTGAATAACCTGACTATTCTCCGTTGGTGAATCATTTGTTTGATTGGGACTCTCGTCTTCTGTACCCGTAAACACTTCAAAACCCAGTTCAATACCGTACTGAGCGATGGGAGGATTAGGTTCCTTCCATGCAACGGCAAAAAAGAGTCCGCACACTAATACAATTTGCACTATTAAGGTAATTAACGCACTTTTTTTTTCAATTCTATTTGACGCCTTTTTCACAAGTTGGGTTTCGTAGCAATGGAAACTTTAGCTTCAAGCATGGTAGCAATCGATGCAACATACACCAAGTCTTCAACCGGCACCGTTTTATCACAATGTAGCACTACCGAACCTTCTTCCCCATTAAATGAATTTCTCAATATCCCCTCTAGTTGATCCTTAGAAATAAGCTGTTCATCTACATAGTATTCCAATTCTTTAGTAATAGTAACGCTTACTTTTTGCATGACAATTGCAGAAGATTTAGAAGTAGGCAGGTTAACAGGGAGTCCTGATGGGGTAATGAACGAAGAAGTCAGCATGAAAAAAATCAATAATAAAAAAACAATATCTGTCATAGACGACATACTAAAAGTCGAATCCACTTTGTATTTTGAATTAATATTCATTTTTTTGGTTCTTGGAGCAACTCAATAAAATCTATCGACGTAAACTCCATGTTATGGACCAACTTTTGTACCCGTGTGACAAGGTAGTTATAACCAAGATAAGCAATAATACCTACGAATAACCCTACAGAAGTTGTGATCATAGCCTCATAAATACCGCTAGACAATAATTTTGGACTTACCGCACCCTCTTCCTGCGCAATCGAGATGAACGCTTGAATCATTCCGGTAACCGTGCCTAGAAAACCAATCATTGGGGCGGCTCCTGCAATAGTAGCGAGCAGAGATAAGTTTTTCTCTAATTTATTGAGTTCAATTTTTCCAATATTTTCAATAGATGCTTCTATATTTGACATATTAGCCCCTATTCTTGAAATGCCTTTTTCAATCATTCTTGCCACGGGTGTATCTACTTTGCTACATACTAATTTAGCCTCATTAATAGCGCCCGCTTGGACTTTTTCTCTGATATCATTTTGAAAATTTTCGGGAGTTTTTGATGCGTGTTTTAGGACTAAAATTCTTTCGATGAATATATACACAGCAATGATCCAAAGAATAATTAATGGAATCATCATATAGCCACCTTTGGTCAATAAAACCAACAAACTCAGTGATCCTTCATCAGCGGGTAATATTTCTTCCATTTGGAGTAACAAGGATAAGACGATCATAAATCAGAATTTGTTTAGCCTATGATTCAAAAAAAAATCTTGAGTTAAAAAAAATTGACAATATTTATTGTACAACCAGAAAAACAGTAAAATATTGTTCGGTACAACATAAGTCTTGACCACTTTAGGATCAATATTTTAATACCCATAACTGCTCATCAAACTCATCTTTGTATTTATCCAGTCCAATCTTCACTTTGTCAAGGGTTTCATGTTCGAGGAGAGCTACCCTCGTAAATTTACTCGTGCTAAAAGGTGGGATAATCATAACATTTGACCCCGATAAAATCAATTTTTCAGCATAATCGAAGGCCAAGTCATTATCTAAAAAACTAGCCACAATTAAATAATATTTATTCAATGGCTGACTTATTTCGGAGATCACTCCAATTCCTTTTGGTGCAGATTCCATATCAGAAGGATCTGTCTTTATTTCAGGTTCAATGACTTCAGGTTCAATGACTTCAGGTTCAATGACTTCTTCAATGACTTCTTCAATGACGGGTTCAGATATTATTTCTTTTTTTATCTCTTTTTTAACTTCAGCTTTGATGGTTGGTTTGGGGTCCTCATTCATACTTAATAAAATAATACCAATAATGGAGGCAAATAATATGCCTAATACGACCACCAAGATAAATTTTAACTTCTGCTTTCCATCTGATTGATGAATGTAAGCTGATGTTTCTTTAATATCGCCCAAGGGAGAATACGTAGATTCATTGGCGTCTGGGATCGTTTGAGTTTTATCATCAATTGAAGTCCCTGAGGAAGGTGTTTTGATACCACTCTCATTGAATTCAAGTGGATCTAATGGCGAGAAATCTAATTGGGGTAGACCATAATCCTCTCCTTCGTCGAATTGTCCTTTAAAATCATTCCCCCTATTTTCTTCTAGATTACTTGTCGTCACCATAATAATTTTGTCAGCAGCAGATCAAAAAAAAGCACCAAGACTTAATTCTACATGCAAAATATATATTTACAATTAAAAACGCACACTGATTCCCCCATAAATATCAAATTCTCTTGAATTATAATAATTATAAATTTGATTCTCTTTACCAAATAGGTTCCTCATTTTTAAAAATGCTCCTAATTTTTTATTGAAGATCACGTCAATATCCATACCAAAATCTATGATATTTGGTAAAACTATGATTTCCTCATCTGCTGATAAAGCCTTTATATTAGATAAATTAATTAAGTAGGGAGAAAAAATTAATCTATCCTTCTTAAGTTTGACATTAGCCCCTATTTGAAACGAAGTTGATGGAGTATGCCAAGGCATTTGAATGGTATTGGTTTTAATGTTATTGTACTTCATTAAGGCAAACCATGAAAGCTGATTTGTTGCATCAAAATTCAGAAAACTTTCAATATCGAATCGAGAACTATTCCCTATATCATAGACAACATCAAAATAAGCAGGATTACTTTTATTATTTGTAAAATATAGCTGATCGTCTATTGATTTAATCGATAGGTTAACATCATAGGTTATGCGTGGTAAAAGCCCTCCAGATACACCTAGTTTTAAACCTATTTTCTCAATACTCGTCTTTAAAAAGATACTATCAGATACATGTCTGTTAAGACTGACTACACTTTTAAAATCATTCCTTTTAACATCTCCCTTTACTTCTCCGTAGACAGAAATATGATTTCCAAAGGTATAAGATGCTGCCAGATCAGGTAATAAAAATCCAGAGCCACCTTCCGCAGCGTCATCATAAAAACCTATCTTCAATCCGACAGACACAGACCAATCACTAAAGGTTAAATCAATTTTTGGGATTCCATAAGCCCATATTCGCTGATTATTTTCAGCTCGTTGATTAGTGAATTGGGTCAAAGCCGTAAATAAATCAAAATCAAACACCCAAGATCTCTTTTTCAATACTTCTAGATTGAAATTTAAAATGAAGTCGTTTTCTTCTCCACCTGAATAATAACTCGATACATTATCTGTTTTACTCAACCCTTGTTGCCCGGTGTAATGCCATTCTGGCACGATGCGAATCGGATTTTCACCTTTAGTATTTATTAGATAGTCAAAAAATAAATTAAAACGATTTTGCCTTCTTAGGTAATGATCTGCTGTATCTGAAACGCTAGAAAAGGCACTCAACTCATCAAACATTCCATAGTTATAAAATTTATTATATCCATAGTCGAGTGAAGATGACAAGATTCCTTTGCTCAAATCAGCTCGATGCCAAAGCTGTACTTCAGAAGTGCTTTCACTACTATAATTTCCTTGAACAGGGCCTTTTTGATGTTCTTTAAGCTCAATATTCATTCCGTAGTTAGCGGATGTTAAGCGATGAGTACTGTATTCATATAATATCCCAGGAGTGTTATAAGAACCATAACCTATATTAATGAAATGGTCATAATATTTTTCTTGAGCGGGATCTTCAAGCTGTGCTACTTTCAGATTTGGATCATAAGATCGGATGTTAAAGGGAATCTTTTTTAAATCAAAAGTTAATGAATCAAAAGATGCCGGAGTTGGACTAGGCTGAACACGTTCAAATAACCTTTGCCTCTTGGGAAGTTTTAAATCCTTATCTTTTTCAACAATAAACTCAGCAGACTCTATTTCTTGAGTACTTTGACCAAAAGAAAGCATAGGCAAAAAAAGTAAGTAGAGCTTAAGTAAATTTTTAACCATCTATCGAATCGTTTTCTTCCATAAGTACTCTTTTTTCTCGCTTAGTTATATTTTCGAGTAGATCCTCTGCTTTAATTTTAAGTGCGTCATTCTCCGTATTATCCAATATGGAATTTAAAGTAGCTTTGGCTTGAAGCAATTCTCCTGAAGCCATGTAATTATTGACCAATAACAAATAAGTTTTATCTGTCCATTGCTCATAAGAACCATATTTCCCCAATAGTACAATGCATTGTTCTATTGAAGTGGCATAGTCATCTTGTTTGTATCGTATTTGGGCTGTAATAAAAGCTGCCTCAGCAGCTGTTTGATTATCCGCACTTTCAATTAATGACTCTGCGAGCGACAAAGCTTTGTCATACTCTAGCCTATTCATTGAAATCCTCAATAAATATAGCGCACCTAAATTCCTTTTAGACTCCGATAAACTAACATTTTCACTTATTTCCTGTGCTATCAGAAATGCCTTTTTATCATCACTGATATCATAATAAGCCATCATCAAACCTTCCCGCGCTTGATCTCGCTCGCGTTCACTACTGGCATTTTCATTCAACAAAATAAATAAATCTATGGCTTGATAGTATTTTTTCAGATTTATATATGCCTTAGCTGACTTGATGAGGGCCCTACCGAGGTAAACTCCTTGTTGTGAAATGATCCGTTCAAACTGAGCAATTCCAGCCTCCCATTCCCCGAGCTCATAATAGGCATCTCCCATGAAATAACACAAATCATAGTTACGCAACGTATTTGGATAGATACTTCTGAAAGAAGTTACCCCTTGTATCAGCTGCTCATAATCTTGGTTAAAATAGTCATTTTTTAATTGCTCAAACGAAATGAATTCTAAGCCAGCATTATTAGGATCAAGTGTTCTTAGCTTGACCATATATTCCTCAAAATCATCAACTTGATAACCTTTATTACGAATATTTTGAAGACCTAAGATGGCTTCGTTTGCAATCGGGTGACTCAGATAGTTGTCCAAAATAATATAATAATCTTTAGCAGCGTCAGCCCATTGATTTTTATTTGCGAAGGCAATGGCTCTTCCCTCATATACGTTGGGAAGCAATGCGCTTTTATCATAGCGCTTTATAAAATAATTGAAATTAGCAATAGCCAACTCAAATTTCTCTAAGTCAATAAGAATTTCTCCAAGCTGAAATATTGCGTTATCAGCAAGAAATGAGTTTGAATAAATATCAATAAAATTTTCAAACATTTTTTGAGCTGTTTCTAACTCATTTTTCAAATAATAGATATTGGCTATTTGATAACTAGCATATTCTTGTTCAGCTTTTGAATTGTTTTTTCGATACATCATAGTAGCCTCATCAAACCGTTTTAAGATAAACAAACAATCGGCTGCTCTTAAAACTGCATCATTTATGTAAATATGATTTTTTGAAGTATTCAAGTTCATAAACAAAGAAAAATTTTGATAGGCTAATTCATACCGCTCCCCATTGTATTGAGCATATCCTAAACCATAATAGGCCTTTCTTTTCTGCTCCACACTTACCTTTTTTGCATTAATTACCCGTTCAAAATAGCTTTCGCTTAGGTCATATTTATTCTGTGCAGAGAGACATTCAGCCATCAACAAATTTGCCTTTAATTGGTTTTTCGAATCCAACGCATTCCTTAATGACCTTGAAAGCCAATATTCTGCGTCCTCATAAAGCTGATCATTGAATAAAATTTGTGCGTATTTTAAAGTAACCATTTGATAGGTTCTTTTAAGTGACCAAGTTTTAAGTTGGGTAGCTTGTAAATGATCGATTGCAGCCTTATAATCGGAAGTATATAAATAGGCATCAGCCAAAAGTTGGACCGCTTCAGTCTTATTTTCATCATTGGAATGTCCATTTAAATATTTTTCTAAAATATCAATGGTGGCTTCAAAATTATTGAGTTGAAACCAAGATTTTGCAATCAAAAAATAAGATTGATTTTTTAATTCTGAACTGAATTCATTTTCCAAAACGATTTGAAAGGCATTGATCGCAGTATTAAATTGGTTTAATTGAATATAAATTTGTCCCAGTCGAAAGGCCGCAAGTTGGCCCAATTCATCTTCTGCTAAAGCTGCAATTTTATATTGGTCTGTTGCGGCAACCATTTTTCCGACTTGCTCTAAGGAGTATCCGAAATTAAAAAACAAGGCTACATCCCCCCTTGATTTAGTCAAAAGGAGTACTTCGGTATAATATTGAATGGCCTTCGAATAATTTAATTGAGCAAACGATGCCTCAGCAGCGACTCTATTTAATATGATTTTACCTTCTAGATTGATACCCTTTGTTTCGCTAAGATGCTTCTCAGCATAGGCAACTACATCTATATATTTCTTTTGATTTAAATAAATTTTAGCGATCAAGGGAGCTGTAAATTTATACATTTTAGGTATTTTTTGAGCCAAGAGCAACTGCTCCAATGCATTGTCAAAATCTTGATTATTGAAATATATAACGCCAGCGTAATAATGGGCATTATACTTTTCTTCTTGGGGGTAATAAGTTACCTCATTAAACAAAGGAAGTGCTTCATTATAGAGTTGCTCCATGTAGAGACTGTATGCCAATTTAAATCTTGTATTAACATAAACCGTTTCCAATAGTATATTGGATCTAATCCGATAAAAATAAGGAATTGCATTTTTGTAATCCTTCAAATGAAAATGATAATTACCCAAAGTAAGTAAGGCCTTCATATAAAAAGTCTCCACCTTATAATGATCAATGAATTGGATCATTGGATGGATATTTTGATTGACTTCTAGTTCAATCTGTGCCAAATAAAAATATGATCCTACTAAAAAGGAGCTGGTCTTTCCTGTTTTTAAATACTGATTAAATCCATTTAAGGCCGCTTGATAACGTCCCGATTCGTAGTATGAAATAGATTGAAGATAAGCAGGATCTTCCGCGTGATCTTGAATTGAACTTTGACCGTACAATTGGTATCCAAAGATGATTATGAAGAATGTAAATACGTTCTTAATAAGCTTTATCATTATGCATGCAAAACTAAGTCATTGAAACTGCTTCTAATGCATCAATTTAAAAATCAATTCTTTTAACAGAGCGGCTTCCTTTCCTTTGGGACTAGCAAAAGGTTTAATCCCTTTAAATTTTAAATCTGTATCGTGGACTAATTCAATATTTCTCAATACTTCCGGTAAACTATACCGTTTACTCGCATTTAAATATTCACCGACGAAATAGGGATTAACTCCTATGATAGATGCAATATGATGATTCTCTTTTGTTGATGATTGATGGATGATGAGAAGTTTATTGAAGTATGCAAATAACTGAGAAATCGTTAATACAAATGGATTTTTTGTCAGATTTAAAGTAAAGTATTCAATGATTTTATAGGCTTTAGAAAAATCCCCAAAGGAAAGCGCCTTTTGAAGTTCAAAAATATTATAATCTCTATTAATACCTACATAATTTTGAATGTGTTGCTCGTCTATCTCTTGACCCTTAGTTATATTTATGGCCATTTTATCTATTTCACTAGACAATCTCTGAAGGTTATTACCAATGTTTTCAGACAACATCATGATCCCTTTTTTATTCATTCTGAGCGATTTCGTTTTTAGATAACTCTGAATCCACGGACCAATTTGGTTATCATATATTTTTTTCGACTCCATCATCATGGATGTTTTAGTCAGCACTTTGGCCAGCTTGCTCCTTTTGTCTAAAAGTTTGTGTTGGTAGGCAAAAACTAAAATAGTCGAGGGCATTGGTGTCTTCAAATAATGAAGCAACGCTTCAATGCTCTGAGTTTTTTTCCAATCTTTTATATCTTGAGCTTCTTTGACTATAATAAGCTGTTGATCTCCCATCATAGGAAATTTGCTCGCAGTAGTTATAATTTCAGGGATATCAATTTCTTTACCATAAAGTATGTATTGATTAAAACTTTTTTGACTCTTATCTAGTAATTCATTTTCAAAAAGAGCCACTATGTTATTTATGAAAAAAGATTCTTCCCCATGCAAGAAATAAATAGGCGCATATTTCTTTGACTTAAAATCTTTAATTATCTCGCCATATTCAGCCATCTCCCAAAAATATTGATAAGATTCATTAATACAACCATTCGCAAAAGAGAATTTATTTAATTATTAAACTATTGATAATGATAATTAATTCTATCCCTTGTCTTTTATTGAATAGGAGGGCTTATTTTTGCGTTATAAATAATGAAAATGACTGATTTTTTAGCCGAATTAATCTGGAGGGGTATGGTACATGATAAAATGCCCAACGTTGAAGCCCAACTCAAGAAAGAAATGACCAGCGCCTATATTGGTTTCGATCCAACAGCAGATTCTTTACACATAGGCAATCTTGTTCAAATCATGAGTTTAGTTCATCTCCAAAGATGTGGTCACAAACCCTTTGCATTGGTAGGTGGCGCTACGGGCATGGTAGGTGATCCCTCAGGAAAATCTACCGAGAGAAATTTACTCGATGAGGCAACCATCAAACATAATATCCTTGGAGTTACTACCCAACTCAAGAAATTTTTGGACTTTGATGGAGTAAATGGTGCAGAAGTGGTCAACAATCAGGATTGGTTCAAAGAATTTGAATTTCTTGACTTTATTAGGGAGGTAGGAAAACATATTTCAATCAATTATATGTTGGCTAAAGATTCTGTCAAAAGTAGATTAGACACTGGAATGTCTTTTACAGAGTTTTGCTATCAATTGGTTCAAGGATATGATTTTTATTGGTTGTGGAAGAATAAAAATATAAAACTTCAATTGGGTGGTTCTGATCAATGGGGAAATATTGTGACTGGGACAGAGCTTATCCGACGGAAAGGTCAAGGTGAGGCCTTTGCCATCACCACTCCCCTGATCACCAAAGCAGATGGTACTAAATTTGGAAAATCAGAAGGTGGAAATATTTGGCTAGATCCAAAGAAAACGAGCCCTTACAAATTTTATCAATATTGGATAAACTCTTCAGATGAGGATGTGGTAACCTATATCAAGATTTTCAGTCTGAAATCAAGAGAGGAAATAGAAACACTGATCCATCAGCATCAAGAAAATAAGCATTTAAGACTTCTTCAAACTAGTTTAGCAGAAGAAATAACAGCGCGTGTTCATTCGAAGTCAGACCTAGAGATGGCAAAAAAAGCCTCTCAAATTTTATTTGGAAAATCGACGCAAGAGGATTTATCAACCCTTGAGGAAGAATGGTTACTACAAGTACTCGAAGGCGTTCCAAAAGTCAAAATTTCTAGAAACGTTTATGAATCATTGTCATCAGTAACCGAACTGCTAACTGAGGCAACCGAAGGCCTTATTTTTGCCTCGAAAGGAGAAGCCCGAAGGTTGATTCAAGGTGGCGGGGTCAGTATAAACAAGCAAAAGATACATACACCAGATGCCCCAGTTGATTTTTTACTCCTAAATAATAAATATATTCTGGCACAAAAAGGCAAAAAAAATTATTATCTTGTTATTGTAGAAGGTTGATTTCTTTTTACAGACTTCTATTGAGACAATACTTAAATCATATTACTATGAAAATTTCTTTCAGTAATTTTTTAATCGCCCTAATCCCTTTTTTATCGCTTTCCGCTTGTGCCCAATATCCAAGCGTTGAATGGCAAATCAGTACCGCTGTGTTGGCAAGTCCAGAGGAGTTTAGAGCACAGTCAACTGTATTAGGGTATCGGGAAAATGGTATTTTGGAAGTACTTAGAAAAGGAACAAATAATATGATTTGCTTAGCTGATAATCCTGAGACTGATGGTTTTAGTGCGTCTTCTTACCATTCTGATTTAGAGCCATTTATGGAAAGAGGCAGGACGTTAAAAACCGAAGGTCTTGATTTTAAGACCATCTTTGATATCCGAGAATCTGAAGCTAAATCTGGTACACTAAAAATGCCGAAAAGGGCCACTTTATATGTTTTGAGCGGAGACATCAACGCGCAAACTAAAGAAATCGAAAACACCTACCTCAGGTATGTCATTTATATTCCATTTGCAACTCCAGAGTCAACAGGACTGCCCACCAAACCTTCAAGTCCAAGTGAGCCTTGGCTCATGGATCCTGGTACGCACAGGGCACACATAATGATTAGTCCTAAACAAAAAAAACAGATCTAAATCTACTGCTATTCATTTCGGTGAACGAGCCTTTTTTGCTCTTTAAAAGAGTCAATAGGCTTTAATAGACCATTAGATGTTTATTGGCACTTCTACTCCGCTTGTAATTCTCTTTTTCCTACTGTGTAATAGTATGCGTATAGCGAGCTATTTTAAATATAATTTAAATTAGATAAAATTTAAAATCATGAAAAAGATTCTAACTTCTTGCATCCTCTTGATCCCTTTTTTACTTGCTTCTCAGAAGTTAGACATGGATCTATTTGAAAAAATTGAACCGAGGAGTATCGGGCCGGGAGGTATGGCAGGAAGGATTACTTCCATTGATGTGGTCCATTCGCAATCAGAAATTATCTATGTAGGAACGGCTTCAGGGGGTCTTTGGAAATCCACTTCAGGAGGCGTTACCTGGGAAGCTATTTTTGACAAGCAAACGACCTCCTCTATTGGAGCTGTCGCCATTCAACAATCAAATCCATCGGTCGTTTGGGTAGGGACGGGTGAAGGTAATCCCAGAAATTCATTAAATGGGGGTGACGGTATTTATAAAAGTTTGGACGGAGGTAAGCATTGGATTAAAATGGGCTTAGAAAAAAGCCGTAACATTCACAGGATCATTATACATCCACAAAACCCAGATATCGTGTATGTTGCAGTGATTGGTTCTCCTTGGGGTTTGCATCCTGAACGCGGCGTATATAAAACAATAGATGGGGGCATGAATTGGGAAAAGATCTTGTTCACAAATCAGTCAAGCGGTGCGGCTGACCTAGTGATGGATCCTCGTAATCCAAATAAACTCATCGCCGCCCTTTGGGATCATCACCGAGACCCATGGTTTTTCAGATCTGGGGGTGATGGATCAGGTTTATTTATCAGCCATGATGCAGGTAAAACTTGGGAACAAAGATCGGATGAGGATGGACTTCCTGAAGGAGATTTGGGTCGAATGGGGCTCGCTATAGCTCCCAGCAGTCCAGAAATCATATATGCATTGATCGAATCTAAAAAAAATGCCTTATACAAGTCTACTGATGGAGGTTTTAAATGGAAATTAATAAATGACAAAGACGAAATTGGTAATCGACCCTTTTATTACAGTGATCTTCGGGTAGATCCTAAAAATGAAAATAGAATTTACAGTATTTTCACTTATATCAATGTGAGTGAGGATGGTGGTCGTTCCTTTTCCGAACTGATGCCGGCTTATGGCGTTTCCAATGGGGTTCATCCCGATCACCATGCCTGGTGGATTCATCCCGATGATCCCAACTATATGATGGATGGCAACGATGGTGGACTGAATATAACCCGAGATAGAGGTGAAACTTGGCATTTTGCACAAAATATACCTGTTGCCCAATTTTATCATATCGCAGTTGATCATGATTTGCCCTATAATGTTTACGGAGGTATGCAAGACAATGGCTCCTGGGCGGGTCCTGCCTATACTTGGCGAGTCCAAGGTATTAGAAATAGTTATTGGCAAGAAATCTCATTTGGAGATGGCTTTGATGTGTTGCCTGATCCTGATAATAGTCGTTTCGGCATCTCTGCATCACAGCAAGGAAGTGCCGTTATTTACGATCGCTTGACGGGCTACAACGAAGGTATTAGACCTACACATCCTGAAAGAGAAGAAAAACTGAGATTTAACTGGAATGCGGCTATGAATCGCGATCCTTTCCATTCAAACACCCTCTATTTTGGTTCTCAATTTGTTCACAAAAGTACGGATGGTGGACAGACGTGGAATATTATTTCCGAAGATTTAACCACAAATAACCCAGATTATCAAAAACAAGGGGAAAGTGGTGGATTGACTATGGATGCCACTGGCGCTGAAAATTATTGTACGATATTGGTTATCGAGCCCTCTCCTATTCAAAAAGGATTATTATGGATAGGGACTGATGATGGGCAGGTACATCTAAGTTTAAATGGAGGTGATGATTGGCAAAATATTACGACAAATATCCCCATGCCCACAGGCGCTTGGATCAATCAAATAAGGGCTTCTAACCATAACCCTGCGGAAGCATTGCTTGTGGCCAATGATTATCGTCGCTTTAATGATGCTCCTATGGTATACAGAACTAAAGATTTTGGGAAAAGTTGGGAGCAAATAGTTGATAAAAATGATGTTATTGGCTATGCCCTTTGCGTATTACAGGATCCTATTGAACCAAATCTTTACTTTTTAGGCACCGGTGATGGTTTATACGTAAGCTTTGATGAGGCCGAAAACTGGAATAAATGGACCGCCGGCTTTCCTACTACCAATGTCATGGATCTAGCCATCCAACCCAGAGAACATGATTTAGTCATTGGTACCTTTGGTAGGGCCGCCTATGTGTTAGACGATATCCAACCCTTAAGGGCGATTGCCGCTCATCCTGCGTACCTCGATGATCCAGTGAAATTATTTCAAGCACCTGACGCTTACCAAGTTTCCATACAGCAGCCTACAGGTTCTCGTTTTGGTGCCGATGGTATGTTTCATGGAGAAAATCGGTCATTTGATGCCAGAATAACCTATTCCCTTCAAGTACCCGAAAGTTTAACGATACCGGATCAAAGCACAACGAATAAGAAAAAGAAATCCAAAAAAGAGCAGGTAACCGAACCTTCTGTGAAGAAAAAAGTGAATGCTGATTCTATTACCTTTCAAATTATGAATGGATCATCTGTGATTCGAACGCTTAAACTGAAAACCCCCGAAAAATCAGGGTTTCATAAATTATCATGGAGGTTAGATGAAAAAGGCATACCCTATATTTCCAGAAAAAATTCAAGAACTTCGAATGCAGAGCCCGGTGGTATCGATGTACTGCCGGGAGATTACAAAATTAAAGTCCACTATGGTGAGTATACAGATTCAAGTATGATTAAAGTTCTTTTTGATCCCAGAATTGATATCAGTCAGCAGGAGTTAATCGAAAAATATGATGCCCTTAAAGCCCTAGAAAAGTCAGAGATGAAAATGTATGTTACCGTAAATCGTCTTAAAGAAGGATTGAAATTAGCAGATAAATTTAAGGCAGATTTTGAGGATTTAGACAGTGTCCTTTATATATCTGAAATTGAACTATGTCAAAACATCCAAGACAGTATAAATGTCTTGTTAGACCATTTTTTTGGTGAAGAAGATGAAAGGCAAGGCATCACGATGCGTTCAGATAAAACTTTAATGAGTCTTTACCGCCAAGCTTTTCGCTATACTGCCAATGCGGGTCATGCGCCTACTTCTACCGAGTATGCTTTAATTTCAAATTTTGAATCTCATCTAGTCAAAGTATTAGAGAATGTAAATGGATTTTATGAAAAAGATTGGTTGAATTTTAGAACCACGATAGAGCAATTATCATTCAATCCTTTCATAGATTATAAGAAAATTGAATAATCTAAAGGGCAAACTCTACTTGCAACCTGAACCTTAAAAAATCTTCTGCTGTAAGGTCCAGATCATGATAAGACAAGTCAGCTTGACACTTTAGATTATGACCGGAAAAATACTTGGAAAATCCCAAGGCATATTCACTTTGATCATTTACGCTAGAGATGAGTTCTGCATTGATTTTTGAATATCGTACGGCAAATTCTACGTTATTGGTAAACACATATCCTGCTTGTAGGTTTAACCCTTGACCTACGCCAAAATCTCCCAAGCTGTTTGGTGACTTTCTAATGGCATAAACTGCCTGAGATGAAAAGCCATCCTTTTTAACTATGGCATCTACAAATAAAGTATTTAAATTATCTGTGATGTAATCTCCGGATACAGGATCAACGAGAAAACTACCTAAATTACCCCTACTCCTAAACGCGTTATTGTTATAATCTGCGGTTATGCCGATTGCCATTTTTAGTGTTTTTTCTCTGGCCAAATCTGCACCATAATAGTCTCCCTTACCTGTAAATTCACCCATTGGCAAAAACTCTATTCTCCCTGTATACTGATAACCATTTTCATCATTGATAATCACATTTCTTCCATTCCCCAACGATAATGAGAAAGCCTCTTTGATAACAAGGCTTCCAATATTACCCTTATGGTGTAATTGAACACCTACGTCTCGATCCAAATTGAATCGCGCATTGACCAAACTTCGATCTACGAACTGAAGTTTTTGAGAGGAGAACACCCGCTCTCTGTTACCTGGCAATTTAGTTTGACCGAACCAGAGCGACCAATGTGAATTTATATGATATTTTAGGACCGCATCCAGAATAATGTTGGCCGTATTACCAAACTCTGTTTTGCTTCCTCCTTTAATATCCCGATTGGATAATGCTAATTCTACTTTATAAGAAAACTTGGGAGATAAAGCCCAGCCCTCCGCTTTTAATCGAGATCTTCTGATCATCATGGAACGATCCCAAACATCATTTTCGAGATTGAGAGATGAAGAAAATAAACTTTGAAAACGAAATCCAAGTTTTCCATAAAATGAAGAATCTTTGGCTTGAACTTTGATACCCTTTCCAAAAGACTCATAAGATATACCTTGTGCATAACTATTTAAAGGGATGAGTGATAGTACCAAAAAGATTAGGTGAACGAAGATATTTTTCATGTTGTTATTTTACTCAACAAAGTTGACCCATGAATGTTACCGAATCATTAACAAATCATTATTAAAGTGTCATTAAATTTTTAATAGTTATCAACATGTCTAAAATAAAAAGGTCAAATTAGGGATTCAACATAACTTTTATTCATATTTCTCTTGAAAGTGAAAATATTTAAGCTATTTATTTTTTAGATCTCTAATTCTTTAAAATAATTTTTATCGTTAAAATAATTGAATGATGAGTTAGATTTAGGTTTTTAAAATAATTCTATAGCATTATGGATAATATATTCTTACTTATGGTAGTGGCCTTGGTTTTTCTTGCCATTGCAGACTTGATTGTTGGTGTGAGTAATGACGCGGTAAATTTTCTGAATTCTGCCCTTGGCTCTAAGGCTCTTTCCTTTAGAACGATCATGATCTTGGCAAGTCTCGGCATTGCGTTTGGAGCGATCTTCTCGAGTGGCATGATGGAAGTGGCGCGTAAGGGAATTTTTAATCCAGGAGAATTCATGTTCGATGAAATTATGTTCATCTTCATGGCGGTCATGATTACAGATATTCTATTGTTAGATTTTTTTAATTCATTGGGTATGCCTACCTCAACGACAGTCTCCATTGTCTTTGAATTATTAGGAGCTTCCGTAGCTATGGCCCTAATCAAAATCAGTGCTGATGGAGGTGAATTTGCGGATTTGATTATCTATATCAATACCTCTAAAGCCGTTCAAATTATTTTTGGTATCCTACTCTCGGTGGTGGTGGCCTTCTCTGTGGGTGCCCTGGTACAATGGATCTCTCGATTGTTATTGTCCTATCATTATGAGAAAAAGGCAAAATGGATCGGTGCTTTATTTGGAAGTATTGCCCTTACCGCAATCACCTACTTTATCTTATTAAAAGGAATTAAAGGTACCTCATATGCTGGGCAAAGTTTTGAATTATTGGGAGGTGAGACCATCAAAAGTTTTTTAACGAATCAAATATTTCTCATCATTATTGTCAGTTTGACTTTGTGGTATTTTCTTTCTTTATTATTCATTAAAAAGCTTAAAATAAATATATACAAAGTGATCATTGGTGTTGGCACCTTTGCCTTAGCACTTGCCTTTGCAGGAAACGATTTGGTGAATTTCATTGGTGTGCCAATAGCCGCATGGCAGTCCTACGAAGCTTGGGTAATCTCGGGTGTACCTGCCCATGAATTTAGCATGCAAGTACTGGATGCCAAAGTACCCACCCCTACCCTCTTCTTATTTTTTGCCGGTATCATTATGGTGTTAACCTTATGGTTTTCAAGTAAGGCTAAATTAGTAGTAAAAACCTCCATTGATTTATCCAATCAAGGAGAAATTAAAGAACGTTTCCAGCCCAATTGGATATCCAGAGGGTTTGTTCGGTTTGCCATGGGGATCTCAAACTTTTCATCAAAAGTGCTCCCAGAAAGCCTTCAGAATAAAATCGAGGCGCAATTTGAAAAGCCCACCATTCAATTAGTAAAAGATAAAACACTAGAATTACCCGCATTCGATATGGTCCGGGCGGCTGTAAATCTGATGGTGGCAGGGGTTTTGATTTCTATAGCAACCTCATACAAATTACCCCTCTCGACCACTTATGTGACCTTCATGGTTGCTATGGGGTCTTCCTTAGCAGATCGAGCTTGGGGTCGTGAAAGCGCAGTCTACAGAGTAGCCGGAGTATTAAATGTCATAGGTGGTTGGTTTTTTACAGCGCTCGTTGCATTTTCAACTGCGGGTTTGATCGCATATTTAATCAATTTAGGAGGTCCTACGGCCATTGCTGTTTTACTCTTTATTGTACTCTTGAATTTTAGTTCAAATTATATTTCTCGCGTAAAGAAGTCAAAAGAAATGAGTGCAGAAGACCGATTGAAAAAAGCGGAAAGCAGTTCGGTTCAAGGTGTAATTACTGAAAGCGCATCGAATATCGCCAATGTAGTCAAGCGAGGTAATCGAATCTATACCAATGCCATGCATGGTCTCGCTGAACATGATTTGGGATTACTCAAAAAGAATAAAAAACAAATCGTCAAGCTTTCTGCCGAAGTAGATGAGTTGAGTGATAACGTGTTTTACTTTATTAAAAATTTGGACGAATCGAGTTTAAGTGCGAGCAACTTCTATCTCAATATATTGGGATATCTCAAAGATATGACTCAATCACTTGAATATATCTCTAAAGTCAGCCATAAGCATGTTAACAATAATCATAAAAAATTAACCCCTACGCAAACCAAAGAACTTAAAGATTTAGACGATCGTTTTGAAACTTTCTTCATTAATATCATCAATGCCTTTAGGACAGAATCATTTGAAGAAATTGGAATCATTTTAAATAGAAAAACTGAATTGATCAATTCAGTTTCCGACAAAATCAATAAACAAATTGAACGAACCAGAGCAGATGAATCTAGCCCAAAAAATACAACTTTATATTTTAGCTTGTTAATAGAAACCAAAGATTTATTGAATGCAACTATGAGTATATTGGATGAATATTATAGTTCATATGACAAATCAGCTGAAACTTCTCCCCAGGCTAAAAAAAATAAAAATACTTGATTTTAAATAAATTGGTCACGAAAAGGACTTTTTTCATCTTCTCAATTGAGGGGCTATTTGTATAAACGCCTCAGGTAATAGTTAAGGAATTGTCGCTGTTCTTGATTTATAACCTAACTACATAAAAAGTATAATCATTTTATTTTAACATAAAATAGTCAAATTGGACTCTTAACCATAATTATCCAAATCGAAATAATCAATTTCCAATGTAGTCCAAACATAATCTCCCTTAAAATAGAGAGGTGTTAAGTAATTAGCTAATTTTCTTTTTACCGTAAAATCCTACTCATTTCATCCCCCTTTTACGTAATTTAGTCAACTTAACCTTGAGTCTGTTGAAGCTAAAAGTTGATGCGTTTTTATTGATAGGTCTGATTTTTTTGACGCTCGTTGTTCTTTATTTTTTGATAATAACACCTGAGGTCTCTTATTATCAAACGTTACACTCAAAATTCAATGGTCTGATGGTCTCAGGTAAAACTGCTAATGATTATTCTTTTTATAGCTTTATTTTCTGTTTTGGAATGATCTGGGTCTATTTAGGAAGTCTTTTACTGTCTACGAGACATCTAATTAAACAAAAGCGTAAGAACACTCAAATCGTAATGGTCTGCTTTTGTTTGGTCTATTTATGCCTACTTGGATTATTGATTTTTTCAAAGGATCTCAACCTTCAATCTTTTTATTTTGGATTCCCAATAACAACAGCAGTCATGCTATATTTAATTGGATTTTTCCCTTTATCCCTATCATACATCTATATCCGTTATTTTGAAACTCTCATAATAACTGAAGCGTCTTTCAAAAGTTTTCAAAATTTCATAAAGTCTCAAGATAAATAATTTGGAAGCATTTAGAAATCCCATCATTCTCGGCTTTGTAGCCGCTTATATGCTTTTAACTGTTTTGGTTGGTATTTGGACCCTTCGAAAAACCAAATCTACTCAGGATTTCTTTATGGCTGGAAGAGACTTGGGCGTCATGGTTACTGGATTTGCTGTTTTTTCAAGTCTCTTGAGCGGCTTTGGATTTGTAGGGGGACCTGCCCTAGTATACAAATTGGGAATGAGTTCGGTATGGATGTTTGTATGTGTGATCATGGGATTTAATTTATCCTTTTTTTTACTCGCAAAACGTTTGAGATTGTTTGCTGAAATTGGCAATCCCATCTCTCTGCCCGATGTAGTTAGATTGAGATATGACAATGCGTTTACTCAAGGGCTCATGGCTCTAGCCATCATTTTAGGCGTATTAGGTTATTTAGCCACGCAGATATTAGCAATGTCCATTGTACTGCAAGAAATATTAAATGCATCTAGCCTCATTGAATACATAAGTATCGGTTACTGTATGCTCATTTCATGTTCTATTTTAGTTTTTTATAGTATTACGGGAGGTATTGTTGCCTCAGTTTATACTGATCTGGTTCAAGGTGCTATTATGATATTTGGTGCCATCTTAATTTTTTTTAGTGTCCTCAATTTGTTTGAAGGGGGCTTTCAAGAGATCAGCCAAATCATAGGTCAGGATGATGCCGGAGCGATTGGACCTTGGGGTACTTTAGGTGCCATGGGATCCTTGTCGTGGCTATTTGTTTTCATGATGGGCGGAGCAGGCCAACCACATGTGATTACTAAGATGATGATGTACAAAAATATCTCAGACGCAAAATATATTTTGCCTACTTCGATTATTGGCTATTTTTTTTCTGCTCTTTTATGGTTGTCGATTGGTTTAGCCATGAGAGCGCTGGTAATCAGTGGGATGCACTCTGAATTATCAAATGCAGATATGGCAGCTTCAGTATATTTACAATATTATACCAATCCAATATTGGCAGGGCTTGTTTTCGCGGGTCTTTTCGCAGCGATCATGTCTACCGCGGATGCCTTTCTAAATATTGGTACGGCGGCCATTATGCATGATCTTCCTAATGCCATTGGCATTAAAATTAAAAATGATCTCTTTTGGGCGCGCATAGTTACTTTCATGTTAACCCTAATTGCGGCCCTATTTGCCCGTTACTCAGGAGATTTAGTAGCTATTTTAGGGGCTTTTGGTTGGGGAACTTTTGCTGCAGCCATTGTACCTGTAGTAGTCATTGGATTTAATTGGAAACGTGCCACACCTTTAGCCGCTAATGTGTGCATTATAACTAGTCTATTGATCAATTTTAGTGTGAAAATATTAGATATTAAGGTTCCCTATGCCATTGATATAGGCGCTATATCACTCATTATTTCCATGCTTTTGTTTGTAAGCATCTCGCTTCTGTCTAAAAAGCCTTTTATCAACAAGAATGTTCAAGCAGCTATGGACTTATAAAGAACTATTTTTAGGCTTTTACTACTTCTGAAACTGAAAATTTTATAATTTCAATATATTCATGGTAGCCTTTTTCTGTCATTAATGGGATGGCATTACTCCATAAAATATCAAGTTGAGAGGGACTATCTCGAAAGGTATCCGCTGTCATTAAACTATAGGTCTTCCAAAATACACTGATCATCCATATGGTACGAATGAAATAAGCATAATTGATTTTTTCATTCTCAGGTTTCAATCTCCCTGTTTTTATATAATAATTAATTAATAATTTCGCGTCTCGAAATCTTTTCCGCGTGATGATGCGATAACTCTTTGTAATTTCTGGAAAAGTTTTGAAGATGTATTGTAGGTTGTTATAGTAGAAATGGTATTTCGCCTGTATCTGGCTATAACTTTTGAAAATTTCCTCAAAATGATACAGCGTAATATAGCCGCTTGGCATAATGTCTATGGAAGTCTCCTGGATTAACTGATGTTGAATGGCTTTTAATAAATCTGTCTTTTTTGTAAAATAATAAGTGAGATTTCCAGGACTAATTGATAAGCTATCGGCAATTTGTTTAATGCTCACATCATGAAACCCTTTTTCATTAAATAGCTTAAGTGCCCGATCTATTATTTCTTGTCTCCTTTTGCTCATTCTTACAAAGAAATTAAATAAAAATTAAAGACAAAAAATTTTTGAAAAGATATAGTTTTTTACGCATTTTTAGCCAGAAGTCTATGCATAACCTTTAAATTAGTGGTATATACGCCATATAAGCCATGAGATTAAGCTCACTATCGAGAAAATTAAAATTAAAACCTTCAGAATTAGAGCTCTTTTATGAAAATAAAGGAATCGAATTACTGGCCTCTAGCAATTCTAAACTTAGTGACGAGCAAATAAAGATTGCCCTGGAGTATTACGATTTTCAAGAAGAGGAAGTTGTCGTTGATAATTCTGATCACCCAGATAAGTCAAGCTATCACGAGCCAATTATTTCTCAAGATCTCGAAATAAAATCGAATGCAGCGGATACCGTGGCCCTCGATATCGAAGAGATTAAATTAGAAGATGTAGAAATAATCGGATTTAAAGAAAAACTAAAACCTCTCATTGGTGATGACCTAAGTAGTGAGAAAGAAATAGTAAAAACATCAGACACTGATGATTTACTCAAGAAAATTGATAAGAAGATTAAAGTCATCCAGGCTCCAGTAATCAAACTTAAAGGACTTACGGTTAAGGGTAAAATTGAGTTAACTCCCGAAATAGTAAAAGAGAAATCATCCATTGTAGCAAAAAAAATATCTATCAACCCTCATAACTCCAAAATAAAAAAGATTAGTTCTAATTCATTCAACCCCTTAGATGAAGCTCGAAAAAAGGAGGCTAAAAAAGAGCGTGAACTCAGAAAAAAAAGAGCGGATCAACTTAAAAAAGAAAAAAGAGCGCGATACTTAAAAGAACATCCCCCACGCAAGAAGCCCGTAAAAAAGAAGTTAAATAAAAAACCTACGGTTCATATAAATGTACATGCACCAAATAATAAACTAAATCAAGCAGCAGTCATCCCTCAAAAGAAACCTAATTTATTTCAACGTATTTGGCAGTGGTTAAACACCTACTGATTGTTTTAATAATTTCCTCATCAATTATATTTTTCTCCTAAAGCGAAGTAATCCCATCACCTGCTAAATAGACCACCCAGGCTGCATCCTTTTTTTTTTAATTATACGCTGCATGCATAACAAAATTGATTATATTTGAAATGTTATGCATGCAGCATATAATTTAAATACCCAATAGAAATGGAAAAGATATTAGAAAAGAACATTGTTAAAGGCGGAGGATTTTTATTCAACCATCCTCATTTTTCGGAGATATTTATCCCTGAAGAATTTAATGATGAACAAAAAATGATGGCTAAGGCTGCGCAAGATTTTATTGACAAGGAAGTATTTCCATTTGTCGAAAGAATAGATGCCTTAGAGGAAGGACTTATGTCTTCAATCATGACCAAAGCGGGAGATTTGGGTCTTTTAGGAGTGTGTATTCCCGAACAATATGGTGGGTTAGGTATGAGTTTTAATACGGGTATGTTAATTGCTGATATCGTCGCATCCACGGGATCATTTACTACTGCATTTGGAGCCCATACGGGAATTGGAACTTTACCAATTTTATACTACGGTAATGACACTCAAAAAGAAAAATATTTGCCTCGACTCTCATCTGGTGAATGGAAAGCTTGTTATTGTCTCACGGAACCTGATTCGGGATCTGATGCAAATGCTGCAAAAACAAAAGCTGTTTTGTCTGAAGACCAAAAGCATTATTTGATTACGGGTCAGAAAATGTGGATTTCAAATGCTGGGTTTGCCGATTTATTTATCGTTTTTGCTAAAATTGAAGATGATAAGAATCTTACCGCATTTATTGTGGAAAAATCCTTTGGAGGAATCACCATGAATGATGAAGAACGAAAAATGGGGATAAAAGGATCTTCTACCCGTCAAGTATTTTTTAACGATACAAAAATACCCGTTGAAAATATGCTTTCAAATCGTCAAAACGGATTTAAAATTGCAGTAAATATTTTAAACATAGGTAGGATTAAATTGGGTTGCGGAGTGATTAACGCTTGTAAACAAATTGCAAATCAATCAACCAACTATGCCAACGATAGAAAACAATTTGGTGTTTCTATTTCTTCATTTGGTGCTATCAAGAAAAAATTGTCTCAAATGGCTGCAAAAACCTTTGGTATCGAATCCGCTTCTTATCGTGCGGGTCAAAATATCGATGATCAAGTTGATTTTTTAATAGCCCAAGGATACCCAGAGCATGAAGCAAAACTGGAGGGCGTTGAACAATTCGCTATTGAAGCAGCTATCATTAAAGTACATGGATCTGATGTTTTGAATGAGATCGCTGACCAAGGCGTTCAAGTGTATGGCGGTATGGGATTTTCAGAAGAAGCTCCCATGGCTCGAGCTTACAGAGATGCTCGAATTGCCAAGATTTACGAGGGTACCAATGAAATAAATAGAATGCTTTTGGTAGGAATGATTGTTAAAAAAATTACAACAGGTGAATTTAATTTAAAGGACGAACTTGATTTCTTCAATACAGGGATGATCCATAAGGAGACTATTGATGCTGCCCCGCTGTCGAAAGAATACAAAGTGATTAAGAATCTCAAAAAAGCAATTTTAATGGTAACAAGTAAAGCGCTCGAAATTTATGGCGGCAAAATCAATAAAGAACAGGAGCTCCTCATAAATATTTCAGAGATGGTTATTGAAACTTACGTTGCCGAATCAACTTTACTCAGAACCTTAAAGTTGATTGATCAATCTATAGAAAATTCAACCAATTTGTTCATAAATCTTACCAAACTATATCTATTTGATGCGGTCAGAAAGTCAAAAAATGAAGGTTATGAAGCCTTGGCTTGTATGATCGATGATGAGGCTCATTTGGTTTCATTATTGAAAGTCATGGATCGATTAACCGCCTATAATCATTTGAATACAAGTAGGGTTTCTCGAGATATTGCAGATGAGATGATTCTGCAAAATAAATTTCCTTACACACTCTATTCTTAGATTTAGTAAAAGGTATTTTTCATCTGTTCATAAATTACCCAGCTAAATATTTTTAAATGGAGTAAAGCCCCTACTTTTGTGGAATACTTTTTTATATGGAAGCATTCAAAACATTAACAACGAAAGAAAAAGCCCTAAAAATTAATTTAAATGCTGAAATATATGGAACCATTGCCGAAATAGGTGGTGGACAAGAAGTAGCTAGTCATTTTTTCAAGGCAGGTGCTGCCTCAGGTACCATCGCCAAAACCATGTCAGCTTATGATATGACTTTTAGTGATGCCATTTATGGGAAATCTACAAAATATGTTTGTGAAGACAAACTCGATAAAATGCTCAGTAGAGAATACAATCTCTTGGCTGAGCGTTTGACGGAACGAGCACCTCACTCGAAATTTTTTGCCTTCGCAAATACAGTTGAAACTTTGAACTTTGGTAAGACCAATGATGGTCATGGCTGGATTGGATTACGGTTCCAAAAGCAGTCCTTAGCCCCTCCAAATAATTGTGTTATTCATATTCAATTACTAGATAAAGATGCCCAGTGGCAACAACTGCTGCTAGGTATGCTGGGTGTGAATTTAATTCATGCATGCTTTAGTTATGACAATCCTGAAAAAATTATTTTGGCCTTGGCGGATAATTTAGATCAAGATCGCTTTCAAATAGATATGTTCTCCATCATGGGTCCTGATTTTGAACAAATTGACAATAGACTAATGAGCTTGCTTCTAGTTAAAAATGGCCTCTCTCAATCTGCTATGTTTGGACCCAAAGGAAACGTACTTCAGGCTTCTGAAGCTTTATACAAGAAGAATATCTTGGTCCTAAGAGGAAGGTTTAGACCAGTGACCAATGTTAACGTAGATATGATGATTAATGGCTTAAAAGTCATTAAGGAAGAATCAGAAATGGAAACAACTGATCTTCTGGCCCTAACTGAATTGACACTACATGATTTGACTTTGGCAGGTGAAATTGATGAGGCTGATTATTTAGATCGTGTGGATTTATTATGTGCCTTAGGGCAAACCGTTTTGATATCAAATTATCATGAATATTATAAGCTGGCCTCTTATTTATCTAATATCACTCAACGTATGAAGTTGCGAATTATTTGTGGCTTAGGCAATCTTGAATGCATTTTTGATGAATCCTATTATGAGAATTTAAAAGGGGGCATCATTGAATCCTTTGGTCAGCTATTTGCCCTCAATGTAAAAATTTATATTTATCCTGCCTTGATTGCTGGAAAGGTAAAATCTATCAAAGACTTTGTTCCAGCTCCCCATCTCATCGACCTTTATAAATACCTTATTTCAAATAAACGAATAGTAGGTATAAAGGGCGCTAAAACCCAGTGGTTATCCATTGTTTCAGATGAGGTGCTAACTTTACTTAAAACGGGAAATCCAAAATGGGAAGAAATGGTTCCAAGAAGAGTTTGTCAAATAATCAAAGATAAAAAGATGTTTAATGTGCACAAATAGATGTTGTTATGTATAAAACTCATTTATTTTCTTACCTCACTGCCTGCACTCGTTTGATTATAGTATATTTAGCCATCATTTAAAAGAACATTATTTTATGGTTGCAGAAAGAGGTAAATTCACCAATAAGCTCGGATTCATATTGGCCGCGGCAGGCTCAGCTGTTGGTTTAGGTAATATTTGGAAATTTCCTTTCGAAGTTGGCTTAGGGGGTGGTGCTGCTTTTGTCGTCATGTATCTTGTCTTTTGCTTTTTATTATGCTTCCCAGTAATGGTTACTGAAATCGCTATTGGAAGAAAAACGCGCAAGAATCCTGTAGGTGCATTTACCGCATTGGGCTTCAAAAATTGGAAGTTTATAGGTGTCTTTGGAGTTTTAGCCGGTATTTTGATCTTGTCATTTTATAATGTGATCGCAGGTTGGGCATTTGGCTTCTTTTTTGAGATGGTTACCGGCAACTTTAGCGTAAGTAAGCATTTCGGAAATTTCACCTCTGACATAGTCAAAGTAGGTACTTATGCGGTTATTTTCATGTCTGCTACAGGTTTTTTTGTAGGTAGAGGTGTCTCAGGTGGTATAGAAAAATTATCAAAAATTCTTATGCCTACACTCATCATAATGATTGTAAGCATTGCAGCATACACTTTAACTTTGCCCAATGCCTTTGAAGGTATTAAATTTTACTTAATTCCAGACCTTAACGAAATCACGATAAATACGATTGGTGGAGCCTTAAGACAAGCATTTTTTTCACTTTCATTGGGTATGGGCACCCTTATTACTTACGGAAGTTATTTATCAAAAAATGATAATGTAATTTCCTCAGCTGCGTATATTACCTTGGCTGATGTCAGCATTGCTTTTTTTGCCGGTATGATGATTTTTCCTTTGGTTGCCTTTATCAACCAAGGAGATATGAGTACCGTAGCATCTGATCAAGCGGGTCCTGGTTTAATTTTCATTACAATGCCCCGTGCTTTTGAAACCTTGGGACCTAATTTAGGTGCCTTTGTGGGAGGGACGTTTTTTCTTTTATTGTCTTTTGCGGCGTTAACTTCAACAGTTTCGCTACTAGAGGTGCCTACTGCATATATCATTGATGAGTGGAAAGTAAGTAGAAAAAAAGCAGTTTTGATTGCATCCATCATCATTTTTCTTATTGGATTACCCTCAATATTTGCTAATGGGGCTTCTGATTTATTTTCCAATCAATTCAAAATTGCTGGGTCATCAGATTTTCTTTCGTTGGTTTCAAAAATAACAGACTGTATGTTGCTGTTAGGGGGCATGTGTATTGTGATTTTTGCTGCCCATATTTGGAAAAAAGAACAGCTCAATGAAGAGATATCCAATGGCTATAATGGGTTCAAAAAAAAGGTAGTGAGTAAGTATCTTAATTTCACCATTTCTTATGTCAGCCCGTTGATCTTGGGAATTTTATTTGTTATTGTTGTATTGAGTGAATTTTTTGGCGTCAATGTTTATAACTACTTATTAATTCTTTTTTGAGAATCCAGTGGGCGCTATCCCATCAAAATAAATGACATAATCGCCTTCTTTTAATTTGCTGATGTTAATGACAATGCCATCACCTTCCATCACCAAAATAGATCCGGCATCATACACTTCATAATGCGCCCTCCTAGAAAGTCTAATGAGCTCATTTGAGGCATTAATACTGAAGATTACAGGACTTGGATAATATTCATAATCAAGCTCTTGAGAATATAAATACTTATCATTATCAAAATCATATTTGATCCTGAACTTGTTGGCTCCAGGAACTAAAACAGGACTGATTTCATAACTTGATTTCTCAAATTTTGATGTGGATTTAACTTCAGCGATTTGTTCCCAAAGACCATCAGACAACCTTTCAATAAAATAATTACCCTCGCCATGCTCTCCCTGTGTCTCCCATTCTAAAAGAGTATCACTTACCGCTATCCTATTGAACCTAAAGTTGGAATGATAGAATATGGCATCTGGGTTAATGACTATAGGATTACAAAGAGAGTCTTTGTAGAAAATTTTAATAGAAACCGGTGAAAATAAATCAATTTGATTAAAATCAAGAATCAAGGCACTTAATTGATAGTTTAAATTAAGTGCCTTACCATTTAAGTTAATTTTAGTAATACAATAATTTGACGACTCATTTTGGTAAGGATTTTGTATAAATAAGGAATTACCTTTGTAAACACCAATGTACTCAGTTGAGTAATCAGGATCAACTTGGAAGGCATTAAAAACGACAAGAGTCCATGAAATAATAATTTTTGAAAAAATCATAATTATTGCTACCAATTATCTCTCGAAATATAAGCCTTAATTCAGCACGCTATTGGATTAAAGACATTCTAATTTAAATCTTCGAGCTGTTTTTTCACAAGATCAAAATCCGGGGATATTAATAATATGTCTTTGTATATTTTCGTTGCTTCAACTACATTTCCTTGCTCTTCATAGATCATGGCTTTTAGACGTTTAGCCGCTGTTTTTAAAGCTACTTCTTGCTCTGATTCATCATTTTTAGGAAAACGAATTTGAACTTCATTGGACTTAGCATCTGCTATGATAATGTCAACATTGGTAAAAGCTTCATTTAATCTCTTTAGTCTATACTGAAGAAACGAAACTTGATAAAGAATCATGATATCATTTCTAAGCAAATAAAGGGTTTCATAATATTTCAATGCCCTTTCAGTAGCCCCGATTTGCTCAAAGCTCAAAGCAGCTATTTCAGCTGCCAATTCATCTTTGGGATTTAACGAAACAGCATCTATGCTTACCAATGCTGCAGAAACATATTGTTGCAATTCAAAATATACAAGTGCGATTGAATCTAGGATAGCACTGTTATTACGATTAAAGGCCAATAAATTGTATAAAGTTGACAATTGCATCATCTTATCATTATATTTTTTAGCCGCTCCATAAACAAATATTTGTCTTTGGACCTCCATAGGTATCAGCGTGTCTCCCTCTATATTATCTTGTGCAAATGTTAAACAGGGTAAAGAGCCTAAGATTAATATTGCAATAATGATTTTTTTCATTTGCTTAACTTATATTTTAGGTAAAGATAAGAATTACTTCTGTTTAAAGACAAGTCCCTGGCTTTTACCTTCTTTTTTTATATATTCTAATGCGGCATCGTATTGATTGGGTATTTTATTTTCAATAATGGCCTCTTTAACCATTTCTTTCAACTCTCCCACTATTCTAGAGGGCTCCAAATCAAATATATCCATTATTTTTTCTCCTGTGATCGGATTTTTAAAATTTCGAAGAGAGTCTTTTGATTCTACTTTTTGAATTTTATCTTCAACGTGTTTAAAATTCATTAGGTACTGTTGTACTCTGTTGTTATTTTTAGAGGTGATATCAGCTTTACACAACATGAGTAAATCATCAATCTCATCACCCGCTTCATATATCAATCGTCGGATCGCAGCATCGGTGACATTTTTACTTATCAATGCAATCGGTCTGAGATGGAGACGAACCAATTTCTGAACCAATTTCATGTGCTCATTTAGGGGAAGTTTCATTTTTTTAAAAATGCCAGGCACCCATTGAGCGCCTTTGTCTTCATGCCCATGAAAGGTCCATCCTACCTTTTTATTAAATCTTTGAGTGTCAGGTTTAGCGATATCATGTAAAATAGCCGCCCACCTCAACCATAAATCATCCGTAACTTTCGATATATTATCTAACACTTGCAAAGTATGAAAAAAATTGTCCTTGTGAGATTTACCCTCTCTGATTTGAACCCCATGTAATTTTTGTAACTCTGGAAAGATGACTTTTAAAAGGCCCGACTGAAACAATAAATTAAAACCATACGAGGGCTTTTTAGATAAAATAATTTTATTCAATTCCGTAGTTATACGCTCTTGCGAGATGATACTTATTCTTGAATTCATTTTTTGAATGGCCAAAAAAGTATTCGATTCAATATCAAAATTTAATTGGGCTGCGAATCGAATTGCACGAAGCATTCTCAATGGGTCATCTGAGAAGGTTTCCTCAGGATCTAGTGGAGTTTTTATACTTTTTTTCTTTGCATCAATTATTCCACCAAAAGGATCTATGAGTTCACCGAAATCTTTTTCATTGAGGCTTATGGCTAAGGCGTTGATTGTGAAATCACGTCGGTTTTGATCTTCTACCAAAGTCCCCTCTTCTACTGTTGGCTTTCGAGATTCTGATCTGTAAGATTCTTTTCGAGCCCCGACGAATTCGATTTCTAATTTTTGATATTTCACACATGCGGTTCCGAACTGCTTGTAAATCGCCAAAGATGCGCTGTCCCCAAAATGCTTTTTTAATATTTGTGCCAGATGAATTCCGCTACCTAAGCACACAATATCAATATCTTGTTTACTATTTCTGTCAATGATTAAGTCACGGACAAAGCCACCGATCACATAAGTCTCTATATTATGTGTCCCAACCAAATCTCGAATAATTTGGAATATTTCAATATTTTGTATCCGCTTTTTTAGATTCAATGATTTTTTATTTTTTTGGAAAATGATCTTGGCCTATTTTGTGATTCCACTAGATCTTTTTATTAAACAAATTTACGATCGGTTATTGAATGAACTGCTGCCTACACCATAAATATTTTAATTATTCAAAAATTAATAAACCTCTATTTTTTTTATTGATAACCTAATTAGATTCGATAAATTACGGGAAAAAAATTATTCAATTTGTTTTAGAGATGAATCCCACATTAGAAACGATAATTCAACTCACCAAGGAATTAAACTATCTTAATTACCAATATTACAAAAAAGATATAAAAGAAATTTCAGACCAAGCATTTGACTTTAAGTTGAAGACATTAGAACAACTAGAACGTGATAATCCATCGTTTGTTCAACCCGATTCACCTACCCTTCGCGTGGGGGGATTTGTGAGTAAAAAATTTAAAACTGTTGTACATCGGTTTCCAATGCTCTCGCTATCAAATACCTATTCTAAGCAAGATTTGATCGATTTTGATGAACGAGTCAAAAAGATTCTAGATTCGAGCGAATTTGAATACGTATGTGAGCTCAAATTTGATGGTTTGGCCATCAGCATCACCTATGAAGAAGGCAAACTACTTAGGGCTGTAACCCGCGGTGATGGTGTTAAAGGTGATGATATTACCGCCAATGTAAAGACAATCAAATCTATACCTTTGGCTCTTTTTGGCGAAAATTGGCCAAAAAAAATCGAGGTAAGGGGAGAGATTTTCCTACCCTTAACTTCTTTTGAAGCAATCAATAAAAAGAGGCTAGAAAACAATGAGCCCCTATTAGCAAACCCAAGAAATGCCGCTTCAGGAACTATGAAAATGCAAGATTCTGCGATAGTAGCCCAAAGGAATATGGACTGTTACATTTATGGCTTATTCTCAGATTCAAATATTAGTAATTCTCATTATGAATCTTTAAAATTAATGAAAAATTGGGGCTTTAATATCTCAAATACCTATAGTAAATGTACTAATATTGATGAGGTGATGATGTATATCGAATCATGGTCTAAAAAAAGATCTCATCTACCTTTAGAAACCGATGGAGTCGTTATCAAGGTAAATGACCTTAGAAGTCAAGATGAGCTCGGATTTACCTCAAAATTTCCACGATGGGCTATTTCCTTTAAATTTGAATCCGAAAGCGTTCAAACTCGCTTAAAGGGTCTTACTTATCAAGTGGGAAGAACAGGTGCCATAACTCCTGTAGCCAATCTTGAGCCCATCTCCTTGGCTGGTACGATCGTGAAAAGAGCAAGTCTTCACAATGCCAATGAAATTGTAAGGTTAAATTTACACGAAAATGACCTAGTAGCACTTGAAAAAGGTGGAGAGATTATTCCTAAAGTAACTCACGTAAACATAGAAGCAAGAAGGTTGGATGCCCTGCCCATTAAGTATATCCATGAATGTCCCGAATGTAAAACCACACTTATTAGGATAGACGGCGAAGCCAATCACTACTGTCCCAACGAAAGAGAGTGTCCCCCACAGATACTGGGTCGAATTGGCCACTTTATTTCAAGAAATGCCCTTAATATTGAATCTTTGGGGATTAAGACCGTTCAGGGGCTTATTCAAAAAAAGTTAGTTGAAGATATCTCGGATTTGTATCATCTCACGTTCAGTCAGTTAAACGGCCTAGTGTTTGAAACAACAGAAGAAGATAAAACAAGATCATTACAAAAAAAATCTGCTGAAAATATCATAACTGCTATTAAACAATCTAAAAAAGTTAACTTTGAATTGGTTCTTTTTGGCTTAGGTATCAGACATGTCGGGAAAACGGTAGCAGAAAAACTGGCGCAGTATTTTCATACTCTTGATAAGATCAAAGAGGCCTCATTTGAACAACTTATCTCTGTTGATGAAATTGGGGAGACCATTGCTAAAAGTGTGAAAGATTTTTTCTCAAAAGAAAGTAATCTTGAGATGATTGCTCGTTTGAAGGCATCAGGAGTAAAATTGGCTCTTGATCAACCATCAATTGAAAATCATGGGAATAAACTTTCAGGGTTAACGCTAGTTGTGTCAGGAGTATTTTTTAAATATGATAGAGCGTCCATTAAGGAAATGATTAAGCAGCATAAGGGCAAAATAACCAGTAGTATTTCATCTAAAACTGACTATCTCATAGCGGGTGATAATATGGGACCTGCAAAAAAAGAAAAAGCGTTAAATTTGGGAGTATCCATACTTACCGAAACGGAATTCTTAAACCTAATTGAAGAGTGATGATGCAAAAACTAATTATTAAATGGCTCTTTAGACTACGAATAAAAAAAAATAATATTCCAGTTGAAGGATTCAAAAAAATAAAAAATATTGTTATCATTATAAATTTAGATGAAAACATGACTTGTGATCTAGAAGCACTGATTGATTCTTTCCAAGCATTAGGTAAAAAGGTCCAATCCATAGGTGTCACTTTATCGGAACAGACTCCTAAGAAAAATACTATGAAAATGATTATAAAAGACGATTTTACCTTCCGTGGGAAACCAAAAACTATAGAGATTCAGCAATTTTTTAATATGAAATTTGATTATGTCCTATTGATAGATCGAAGTAATAATTATCTAGTCAATCATGTGGCAATTCACTGTAAGGCCAATTGTTATATTGGATATAGGTCCATCCCCGAGAATGAATTGTTAACTCTGCAAATTGCACCCCTACAAGAAAATGAGCATGAAGATTTTTTGCGCTACATAAAATTAATAGAAAATTAAGATGAATGAACTATTTGTAGGTACCGGTGTGGCTCTTGTCACGCCGTTCTTATCAGATAAAAGAATTGATTTCGATTCTCTTGAACGCATCATTAAATTTGTAAATCTTCCTGAAATAAATTATCTCGCCATTATAGGATCTACAGGTGAAAGCGCCACTTTGAGCTGGGATGAGAAAATTGAAATCCTTCAGTTCACTAAAGGAAAAGCCCCAGATCAACCCATCCTCTTTGGCTTAGGAGGTAACAACACTGCCCAATTACTGAAAGAAATCAGCCTTATCAACAAGTATCCTATCGATGCAATTCTATCTGTCACTCCTTATTATAATCGGCCCAGTCAAGCAGGTTTAATCTCTCATTATAGACAGATAGCAGATGCTTCAGACCATCCTATCATACTTTACAATGTCCCTTCCCGTACCGGTGTTAATCTTGATTCCGACACCACGCTTGTATTGTCGGAGCATCCCAATATCATGGGCATAAAAGAAGCTTCCGGAGACTTAAAGCAATGTGAACGGATCATCAAGGCAAAATCTGATAATTTCTTATTGCTATCTGGTAATGATCCTGATACTTTAGCTATCCTTAAACTCGGAGGGAATGGATCAATCTCAGTTTTGGCCAATTATAAACCTAAAATGTTTGGAAACATGGTAAGGTCTTATTTGAACAAGGAATATGAGAGAGCTTTAAAGTATCAGAATGAAATGAGAGAATACTTTGACTGGATGGATTTGGAAGGAAATCCAACTTCTATTAAAACCGCGCTTAAAACCATCCATCTTTGCGATAAGACAGTACGCTCTCCTTTAATGGAGGGCTCAATTGATTTAGAGAATAAGTTTATAAAAAAAGAATCCATTAATGGATTCTTTTTTTTAGATTGAAAGTATATTTACTTCGTAACTGTTACCGTTCGAGGGGCTATGGTTACAACACCTGTAAAGCCTCCAATGATCATATCTACAAAACTCTGCTTTACTTCAATGTTGTAATCTTCGGCACCACCTGCCATTGAAGCTGTACTCACATCATTTAAAGGAACTAACCCCCAAAGTACATACCATTGACGTTGTACAACTTCAGTATTGCCCTTTGCTCCATCTCCTACTGTATGATTCATTACATAACATGAAGACAATGCAAAAGTCATAAGAATTAAAATTGAAAGTGTTGACAATATTTTTTTCATAATTTCTAATTTATTTTAATTTATTATTAAATGTATAAAAAAAATGTTTCCTCAACAATAATTTTATATTTAATTTAAACGAATCGATCCTATAGATGATTCAATATTACCTACATTTTCTTCCATACGCAGTCTTGGGACTGCGAAATATAAACTGAGAGAATCATCGTTATTCTGTACTTTTATATCAAAAACAACAGCCTTGGAGTTTTGATAAACATTTTGTTGAAATTTTATTTCATTATTTGTAAATTCTGCATACTGAGGTTTTAAAAAATGAGAAGGATCAAATTTATTGGTAATATTTACCAACATCATGCTTGAATCAATTGGTGATAAAAAAACTAAATTGATAGAATCTTTAGGATTCATTAAAACCCAACCTTTGGGCGTATTGAAAGTGAAATTCTGAAAGGTATAACTCTTCGTAGACAAAAGCTTTTGATTAATATTTAGTATGTTTTTTCTATTTGTAGAAGTATCATTACATTGATAAATGAGCAAAGTCAAAAAAAACAAAAGGATATTTGAACTAAGTCTTTTCATAAAAGCTCAACTTTTATATTTTTTTTAAGATAATATTTAAAATCTTTTTATGTTTTTTTCCTTTTTTCTAAAGCACAAAAAAAGGATCAGAATGAACCGATCCTTTTTTTAAACTATAAGTTTAAAATAGAATTACCTAAGAATTTTTCTTACTCTGAACTTCTATTCTAATTTCTTGTGCCAAATTCTTCATTTCCTGCATCCCTTTTCTTACTCTAGTTCCTGCAGCGTTATTCCCTTTGTCATAAAATTTTTCGAAGTCTCCTTCTAGAGCATCTACCAGTTCTTTGAGTTGGTTAAATCTTTTCATTGTTATCAGTATTTAAACGGTGAATATTATAATTATTTTTAATACTAAATAAAAAAAATTAATCCATAAAAACTAATTTTTTAGTCATAATCCTTCCTTTTTAGCCAAAATAGCTGCTTTTTCACCTTGAGAGGCATAAAAACCAGCATCTAATTTTATTTTAACCTTTTCAAATGCCGATATGGTTTGTGATACATCTTCTAAAGTATGAACCGCTGTAGGTATAATTCTAAGCATAATAATCCCCTTAGGCACTACAGGGTAGGCAATAACAGAACAAAAGATGCTGTATTCATTTCTCAAATCTCTCACCATATTCATAGCTTCGTAGGTTGTACCATTTAAAAGAACGGGAGTCACAGGTGACTGAGTACTTCCTATATTAAAACCTTTCTCTTTCAATCCACTTTGAATTGCATTGACAATGACCCACAACTGATCTTTCAATCCTGGATTAAATCTGAGTAACTCAAGTCTTTTTAAATTACCAATAACCAATGGCATAGGCAATGTTTTGGCGAAAATTTGAGATCGAATATTGTATTTTAAATGATCAATAATATTAAAATCCCCAGCTATAAATGCACCTATACTCGCCATTGATTTAGCAAATGTTGAAAAATAAATATCAATTCCTCGTTGTGAATTTTGTTCTTCACCCGCTCCAGCACCAGTCGCACCCATCGTCCCAAAACCATGGGCATCATCCACCAGTAACCGGAAATTAAACTTATCTTTTAAGCCAATGATAGACTTCAAATCTCCCATATTACCAGACATCCCAAAAACACCTTCTGTTATAACGAGAATACCACCACCAGACTCCCTGGTAAGCTTTTCAGCCCGCCTTAGTTGAGTCTCTAGATTGTAAATGTCATTATGAGGATATACGAAACGTTTACCCATGTGGAGTCTAAGACCATCTATGATGCAGGCATGTGCCTCTGCATCATAAACAATAACATCTTTTCGGTCGACCAGTGCATCTATCACAGACATAATTCCTTGGTAACCAAAATTGAGCAACATACCCGTCTCTTTTCCGACAAACGTAGCTAGTTCTTGCTCGAGCTGCTCATGATGATCAGAATTTCCCGTCATCATGCGGGCTCCCATAGGATACCCAAGTCCCCAATTTGCCGCAGCCTGTGCATCTGCCTTTCTTACCTCAGGGTGGTTGGCTAAACCCAAATAATTATTTAAGCTCCAAGTCAGCATCTCCTTGCCCTTAAACATCATTCTAGGTGCTATCTCCCCTTCTAATTTGGGAAACATGTAATAATTATCGTCTACATGCGAGTGGCTACCTAAATGTCCTCTATCTTTTAATAATTTTTCAAATAAATCCATACTATCTTCTACGACATAAATATTTCGCAAAGTTAATACAAATTGTCTCTGTACAAATTACAGATTGATATATTTTAGTGACAACTATTATCCTAAAATCATATAAACAGGCCATGATAGAAAAAATTACCAAAATACTGATTACCAACCGAGATAAAGTAGCGGTGAGAATTATTAGGTCAGCGCATGAAATAGATATAAGTACAGTCAGTATATACAGTGGTGTAGATACCCAATCTCCCCATGTCTTACTGGCCAAAGAAGCAGTTGGAATTGGTGGAAGTACCTCTGCGGAATCATTTTTAGACATAGATAAAATCATTAAAGCTTGTAGCATTTCGGGTGCAGATACCATTCACCCACGTTATGGGTTTTTATCTGAAAATGCAGATTTTGCTGAGCGGTGTGTCTCTGAAGGTCTCATCTTTATTGGCCCTAAGGCCCAGTCCATTCATATCATGGGGGATAAACTTTCAGCAAAGAAAAAAGTAAAAGAGCTTGGTGTACCCTTAGTGCCTGGTAACGATTTCGCCATTTCAGATGTAGGAAAAGCCATCAAAATAGCCGAGAAAATCAAATATCCTGTGATGATTAAAACCAGTGCCGGAGGAGGAGGCAAAGAGATGCGAATAGTTCGAGATAGCAATCATTTTGATAAAGAAATGAAAATAGCCATGAGTGAGATTAAAAACGCATTTGGAAATGATCAAGTTTTTCTTGAAAAATTTATTAAAACACCTAAACATATTGAGGTTCAAATAGTGAGTGATTATGATGGTAATTATGTTACATTATTCGAATGTGACTGTAGTATTCAACGCAGAAACCAAAAAGTAATAGAAGAAGCCCCATGTACCCTTTTTCCCCCTGGAAAACGTGAAGAAATCCAGGATTTAGCCATTAAAGTCGCAAAATCATGTGAATATACAGGAGTGGGTACAGCAGAGTTAATCGCTGATGATCAGTTTAATTTTTATTTTTTTGAGATGAATACACTGCTCCATTTTGAGCATCCCGTAACTGAGGAAATTACGGGTATTGATTTGGTAAAAGAGCAAATTATTATTGCCAATGGCAAAAAACTCTCGCTAAGCAAAGAAACACTCTCGATCCTAGGCCGCAGTATAGAGATACGCATTTTCGCTGAAGATCCCACAAATAATTTTCTTCCAGATTTAGGTACCTTGACTACTTATAAGGTTCCTAAAGGGCTAGGTATCCGTGAAGATGATGGATTTGAACAAGGCATGAATATACCCATTCAATATGGCCGAATTAATCACTAATGGTAAAAATCGGGAAGAAGCCAGACGGAGAATGATCAAAGGGATAGATGAATATAAAATTTCTAGTATTGAGACCATGCTCGGGTTCTGTAAATTCACCCTTCAACATCCCGAATTTATAAGTGGGCACTACAATACCTATTTTGTTGAAAAGTATTTTTCTTCAGAACAACTCAAAGCACATTTAAATAAAGAAGAAAAAATAGCCGCTTCAATAGCTGTTTTGACATTTTTAAAAGATCAATCAAAGAAGCAAGAGATCAAGCCAAAAATCGATCATCATAAATCTTCAACCTAGTGAAATAGGATTCGAAAATGACTCTAAATCCCTCTAAACCGAACTTTTTATTTATAATATCAATATTATGACTGCCCATTTGACCTTATGCTCCCAATCACCAAGAAGAAAACAAATTCTCAGGGCAGCAAACTACAAAATTGAAGTAAAATCAGTTGAAATTGATGAATCTTACCCACTTGAAATGAGTAAAAATAAGGTTGCAGAATTCATTGCCGTACAAAAAAACAAATATCATCAAAAGATTTTTAACAATGAAACCATTATCACTGCTGACACTACCGTGGTCTTAGAAGACGAAATTTTGGGAAAACCTGATCATTTTGAAGAGGCAAAAAGCATGCTCGAAAGTTTGTCGGGTCAAACCCATCAGGTGGTTACGGGTGTTTGTATTTCAAATTCTAGTCAGCAAGTTTCATTTTCTTCGACCACAGAAGTCTCCTTTAAAATACTGTCTCCAGGGGAAATTTATTTTTATATTGATACTTTTAAGCCTTTTGACAAAGCGGGAGGCTATGGTATCCAAGAATGGATAGGGATGATCGCAGTGACAAGCATCAAAGGCTGCTATTATAATGTGGTAGGATTACCGATTCAACAACTTTGTCAAGCTCTAAAAGACAAATTTTCTATCCTACCATTTAATCATTAGCATCCTCTTCATCTTCATTTTGATCTGTGCGATCTTTCTCTCTGAGAACTACTGCGCTTTCATCTTTTAACCGTTTGGAAACCAATAAAAAGGGACCCGTGACGATTTGGTCATCTGCAGCTAATCCTGAAATTATTTCGATGTTTTCAAAATCACTAATTCCGGTCTGTACTTTGACTTTCTTAACTTTTCCTTCTGAATGAACAAAAACTATTTCTTCAAGAATTTCGTCATCAGATTGAATTTCATCTTCCTGATCTTGAGACCTCTTATCATAGGAAGCATCTCCATCTTTTGACCCAAAAGAACCTCCCTTTATCTCTTTTCGTGTCGTTACGGCAGATAAAGGAACCGTGAGAATATTCTGCTTGGTCATAGTGATAATTTCTACACTCGCAGTCATTCCGGGTCTAAAAGGATAAATGATATCCATCTCTTCGAGTAAATCTTGATAAGAATCATTCAATATTCTAATTCTCACCTCAAACTCGGTAACTGCATCTGAGGAAACTCTATCTTTAGCTGAATTGGCGATCTGCGTAACAACTCCTTTAAATTCTTTTTTTAGATAGGAGTAAGAATCAACGTCTATCAAGGTAGTATCCCCTATCGCTATTTTAATAATATCATTTTCATTAACATCTACTCTTACTTCCATATTATTTAAATCCGCAATTCTTAACATTTCAGTCCCTTGCATTTGACTGGTTCCCACAACGGTCTCCCCTTTTTCTACATCTAACTTAGAAACAATACCTGTCATAGGTGATCGAATATTAGTTAACATAAGATTCTCTTGAGCTTCATCAACGGTTGCTTGTGAACTTTTGACGATGTAAATGGCCGCTTCAACTGTTTGCCTCGCTGATTCCAAATCTTGAGTTGCTATTTTATAATTGGCTTCTGCCAACTCATATTCGGAATCCGAAATCATTTCTTCTTTGTGCAAAAGCGCTTGCCTGTTAAATTCTAATTCGGATCGATAAAAACCCGCTTCTGCCCGAGCCAAATTAGCTCTAGCCACAGCCAAATTAGCTTTTTGCTGATTTAGATTGGCCTTAGATCGATCAAGAGATGATATGAAATTATCAGGTCTGATCTTGAGCAATAAATCTCCTGAATTCACAGAATCACCCTCTTTGATCTGGAGCTCAATGATTTCTCCAGCCACTTCGGGACTTATTTTTACTTCTATCACTGGACGAACCAAACCCGAAGCACTTACTTTTTCAACAATGGTTTCAAAAGAGACTTTTGCCATGTCTACTTCAAACATCTTTTTCTTGCCCACCCATCCCAATGATTTTCCAATAATGGCAAATAACAATAAAGCACCCACTAGAACGGATAAAATAATAATCAGCCTATTATTATTTGACTTTTTTTGATTGGAAATTTTCATGTTATAAAGTTAAGGGTCGGTTTTGATAGAAATCTAGAATTTTCTGTTTAAAAATATAATTAAACTTTGAACGAGCTAAATCAGACTTTGCTGCAAAAAGATTATTACTTGCTATTTGATACTCGATAAAGTTGGCCGCTCCTAAATTATATTGACTTTCGATAATTCTCAAGGTTTCTTCTAATGCTTCCACTTGCTTTTTGGAAGCAAGAAAACTTTTTTGGCTCGATTGGGTTTCATTAAACGCGGATTCTATCGCTTGGCGAAGTTGATTCGTTTGCTCTTTAACAGCAATTTCAGACTGTTTTAGCTGTATTTTTGCCCTTTGCACATTGGAACTGGTTCGAAGATTATTAAAGACCGGTATCGACAAATTAAAACTCAAAGACTGACTGAAATTTTCTCGCCATTGTCTCGACCGATTGAAAGATTCCGTACCTATTATGGTACCAGAGGTTATCCGTGAATATACAGGGACTTCTAACATGCCACCATCGAGATAAAAACCAATGGGAACATCCTGGATCACAGGTGTCGTATTATCATATATAATTCTCTCTTGATCAGCAATATCAGAATAGTTGGTAAACAAGTTTCCATTCAATCGCAGAGAAGGATAGTAGGCACCCTTCGACATTTTCAAACCTACATTTGCCGACTCCACACGTAAATAAGCACTTTTTATTTCAGGTCTTACACCTATTGCATGATCATAGATTTCTTGAATTGTTTGATTTTCTGTAATTAATTGTTCAACATCAATATCAGGAATGACTATTTCAATTTCTTCTGATGCTGGTATCAACATAGCTTGTTTTAAATTTAGAACGGCCAACGCAAGACTATTCTGCGCATTGATCAAGGTTACTTGATCCCCAGCTAATTGACTGATCAATGCCAATTCAGAAGTTTTAGGTAAAGAACCTACTGCCACCAAGCGCTTTGTACGGTTCAATTGCTGTTGGGTCGAAGTCAGCTGAAGGAGCGCATTTTCCAATAATTCTTGATTAAAAATAACATTCAAATAGAAATTGGCAATATTCATCGCAATATTGTCTTTGGTACTTGCCAAATCATATTGAGCCGCAGATAGATTGAGCTGGGATTGTTTGATAGAAAAATGAATCTGTCCACCAGTAAACAAGTTTAAACTTGAGTTTCCAGATAAACCCGAAGTATTAATCTGTTGGGCAATAAAGGAATTGGTTGTAGGATCAATTGATCGTCCCCAATTATTTCCATAATTTGTACCTAAGTTTAAACTAGGTAAAAGACTTGCTTTTGATTCTTGCACCGAAACCCTTGAAAGCTCTGCATTTAATGCACTTCTTTTTACCGTCAAATTATTTTCTAAGGCGATATCGATGCATTCTTGAAGATTGAGCTGGCGAGATGCTTCTTGGGAGCTGACAAAATGACCAAAAAAAAGCATCAAAAAAGAAAATAAAGAAATATGAATATGACGCATGTTACCGACCATTAAAAATAAAATTAATGTTTCTAAAAGTTAAAAATACGATTCCATAAGCATATCAATTATTTCTTTTTCCATTTCATCTGAGCAGCACGCTTAGTTATTGAGACGGGTAAGAAAGAAAATTTAATATCATGTACCATCTCATTCTACTTAAAAAAAATTTAGATGCAAATCTAAAAAAAAATAATATTAAATCGCTACTGCCGCTTTAATATTAGGATGTGGATCATAATTGAGAATCTCTATATCTTCATATTTAAATTGGAACAAGTCATCAACCAACGGGTTCAATTTGACATCTGGAAGGTTTCTGATAGACCTTGATAATTGTAATTTTGCTTGGTCAAAATGGTTATTGTAAAGGTGTGCATCACCTAGAGTGTGTACGAATTCGCCCAAACCTAGTTGTGTGACTTGAGCAATCATGACGGTAAGTAAAGCGTAAGAAGCTATATTGAAAGGAACTCCCAAAAAGACATCAGCACTTCTCTGATAAAGCTGACAAGAAAGTTTACCTTTAGCTACATAAAACTGAAACATCGTGTGACAGGGTGGTAAAGCCATTTGTTCAACTTCTCCAACGTTCCATGCACTTACTATTAATCTTCGAGAGTCTGGATTTTTTTTAATTTGATCAACTACATTACTTATTTGATCTATGGTCGATCCATCGGATTTAGACCAACTGCGCCATTGAACCCCATATACAGGCCCTAAATCACCATTCGCATTGGCCCACTCATCCCAAATAGAAACCCCATTATCTTTTAGGTATCTAATATTTTGATCGCCCATAAGAAACCATAATAGTTCGTGAATAATTGATTTGGTATGGACTTTTTTTGTAGTCAATAACGGAAAACCCTGAGAAAGATCAAATCTCATTTGATGACCAAAGACACTTTTAGTTCCCGTTCCGGTTCTATCCTTTTTACTCACCCCTTCATTTAGAATACGGTGCATCAAATCATGATACTGCTTCATTGGATCAATTGTTTTCCGATAAATACGAAAATAACATTTCTTATGATAATTAAAGGAATGATTGGCGAGGTTTATTTATCTAAAACCTGTTATGAGTTATTATTCCGATAAGCAATAATAATATTCGTGTATTTAGTTAATGTTAAAACATTTTATAATTGCTTTAAATAGATTTGCTCTTTTTAAAAAGATGCACTAGTATAATGGCCGATTACAATTTTAAAGAGATAGAACCCAAATGGCAAAAGTATTGGGATGAAAATTCCATATTCAAAGTAGCTATTGATATTGAAAAACCTAAATATTACTGTCTAGACATGTTTCCTTATCCCTCAGGCGCAGGTTTGCATGTAGGGCATCCACTGGGCTACATTGCTACCGATATCATTTCGAGGTATAAAAGACTTAAAGGCTTTAATGTATTGCATCCCATAGGCTTTGATTCCTTTGGGCTACCTGCTGAACAATATGCCATTCAAACCGGTCAGCACCCCACGATTACAACTAATAAGAATATCATCAAATATAAAGAACAACTCAAAAGCTTGGGATTTTGTTATGACTGGTCTAGAGAACTCAGAACGAGTGACCCCTCTTTTTATAGATGGACCCAATGGATATTTAAACTTTTATACAACAGTTGGTACAATGTAGCCAGCGATCAAGCAGAATCCATTGATACCCTAACTGCCCAATTCCTCAAAAGTGGCAATATTGGGGTAGCGCTTGTCGGAGATCAAAAAATTGACTCATTTTCTGCTAAAGATTGGAAACACTTCTCATCTGAAGAAAAAGAAACTGTATTGACAAAATATAGACTTACTTATTTAGCCGAAACTACGGTTAATTGGTGTGCTGAATTAGGTACGGTACTGTCAAATGATGAAGTTAAAGATGGATATTCAGAGCGAGGGGGGTATCCTGTCATTAAAAAGAAAATGTCACAATGGAATATGCGCATTACTGCTTATGCAGATCGCTTGTTAACGGGGTTAAATAAAATTGACTGGCCGGACGCCATCAAAGATATGCAGCGAAATTGGATTGGCAAATCCATCGGAGCCGAAATCAGTTTTAATTTTGAGCACAGCAAGGATTTCATAAAGGTTTTTACCACCAGAGTAGATACCATTTTTGGAGTTACCTTCTTGGTTGTAGCACCAGAAAGTGATCTCACCTTAAAATTAACCACTTCTGATCAGTCTCATGCTGTTACTACTTATGTGGAGGCGACTAAGGCCAAATCGGAAAGGGATCGTATCAGTAATGTGAAACAAGTATCTGGCGTATTTACGGGTAGCTATGTTCTACATCCCTTCACAGGCCAAAAAGTTCCTGTCTGGATTGCAGATTATGTATTATCCGGATATGGAACCGGTGCCGTTATGGCTGTACCCAGTGGGGATCAAAGAGATTTTGATTTTGCTAAAAAATACAAATTACCAATTACTCAAATAATAGATGCTCAAATAATCACAAAGACGGAAGCGGATCCTACGAAAGATGGGAAAATGATCAACTCTGATTTTCTCAATGGTTTGAAACCTAAGGATGCCATGCTCAAAAGTATTGAAGCCCTTGAGAAGATAAGTATGGGCACTGCAAAGGTTAATTATAGAATCAGAGATGCCATTTTTGGTCGACAACGCTATTGGGGAGAGCCCATACCTGTAAAGTACAAAAACAATTATCCGGAACTTTTAAAAGAAGCGGTATTGCCGTTGGTACTCCCGGAAGTTGATAAGTACCTACCAACGGCAGATGGAGCCCCACCCTTGGGGAGGGCTAAAGACTGGTGTGATGAGCATCAAAATCCTTATGAATTAACTACTATGCCAGGATGGGCAGGTTCAAGTTGGTATTTTTTCAGATATATGGATCCTCATAACGATAAGGATTTCGCCTCCACCAAAGCGCTAGATTATTGGGAATCTGTCGATCTCTATGTAGGAGGACCCGAACACGCTACCGGGCATTTACTCTATTCAAGGTTTTGGACCAAATTCTTATATGATAGAGGTTATATTAATGTAGATGAATATGCCAAAAAACTGATTAATCAAGGTATGATTCAAGGCCGATCAAATTTTGTCTATCGAGTCAAAAACGAAAATATTTATGTTTCTGAAGGTTTGAGAAATCAATATGACACCTATCCGCTCAACGTAGATGTAAACATTGTGAAAGATGACATCCTTGATATTGAAGAATTTAAATCATTTAGATCCGATGCAAAAAACGCCAAATTTATTCTTGAAGACGGTAAATACATCTGTGGATGGGAAGTCGAAAAAATGTCTAAATCCAAGTTTAATGTAGTCAATCCTGATCTTTTAATTAACAAGTATGGGGCCGATACGTTAAGAATGTATGAGATGTTTCTAGGACCAATTGAACATAGTAAGCCTTGGAATACAAATGGCATAGAGGGTGTATTTAAATTTGTAAGAAAATTTTGGAATCTTTTTCACAATGATGATGATTTATTTGAGGTTTCAGAAGCTCAACCTAGCAAAGAAGAATTTAAAATTCTTCATCAATTGATAAAAAAAATAGAGGATGATATTGAACAATTTTCTCTTAACACTTCAATATCTAATTTCATGATAGCTACCAATGAACTGGTACAGCTTAAATGTAATAAAAGGCAAATTCTTGAGCCTATTACAATCCTAATAGCACCCTATGCCCCACATTTAAGTGAGGAGATATGGCAAAAACTAGACGGAAAGCACAGCGTTTTCAATGCAACCTTTCCACTATTTAATGCCTCTTATTTGATTGAAGACTCTTTTGAGTATCCCATCTCAATCAATGGTAAAATGAGAGTTAAATTATCATTTCCTTTGACTACGCCAGCCATCGAAATAGAGCAAGCAGTGCTCAACCATACCATAATAAAAAAGTGGCTCGACGGAAAGCCTCCCAAAAAGGTTATTATTGTGCCTAAAAAGATCGTAAATGTAGTTATTTGATCTTTGTAAAAAATAATGGTTTATCCTTTTTTATGACTTAAAGATGGAATGAAAACATGAGTGTATCACTGATCCTTTTGTTACTCTTCATTGTCGTCTTCTTCAAAACCATCATCTCCTACTAACTCAGTGTCATCATCCATTACTTCCTTTTTCTTATTTCTTTTAAGAAAGCCTCTTTTTTCGACTTGGAGACTGTCATTTTCTATAAATTCATCAGTAACCACTCCCGTACTGTCCGTAGGAAGATCTTCATTAGGTGGGGCTGCCTTAGCAACTAGCAAATAACCGAAATATTTGTTATAGTATTCTTGTTCCACATTATTTTGGCTTTGAGGATCATAGCCATATAAATATTTTTTTGCTGGAATAGAATCCTGAGTGTCTAAAATAATAGAATCACCTGAGATAGAATCTAAACCAAAATCAGAAGCTAAAAAACTTCCTATGTCCATGGAATCTGTTGGATCTTCAGATGCTCCTTCCTTCCAGATAAGATCTTGTCGAGGAGCGGTTCTCATTTGATACGTCTTTAACCAATTGGGCTCATATTTTACAATACCAAACTTAGTTCTATTCCCCTCTTCTGCTTTCGCTACATAAGGTTCAACAGAGGCAAAATATTGAGTCTTCGAGACGTCGTAGTTTTTGGCAATATAGGCATCACGCGTTTCCTTATCAAGCTTCCAAAGGGGTGAGAAATAGGCAAACCGAAGAGAATCATCCAAGATATAAGTACTTTGAAACGCAGGACAAATCATATTGGGTCTACATCCCAGACTTGATATTAATAAAAACAAGAAAATGATCCGTAGAAATATCTTCATTAGAGGTACAAGATAGGACTAAATGACAAAAATTAAATGTAAGCTTTAAATCAATTAAAAAAAAATATTAATTTTTATTTATTCAACACTTTATCATAAAATCATAACCTATTGAAAAAGAACATTTTATGCAAAAAAAATTATATTGTCACTACCAAGACCTCGAAATGTATCTCGTAATCATTAAGATGACTGCAAATATGAAAATTATGATAGATATTTTATTGATTCCATGCATTAATTTTAAGTTAATACTTACTTTCTTCGTGGGATCTTTTTTTCTGAAAAAATAAGTAAGCAATTCATTTAATCCACTTTTCGTATTTTTTTGATCTCTATCCATTATATATTATTTGTTAATTCAGGATCTACCCATTCCCCATTGTCTTTAATTAATTTGATAAGTTCATCTAAGGCATTCGCAGTCGGTACTGCTTTTTTGATAACTTCTTGACCTTTATAGAGTGTGATTTTCCCTTTACCTGAACCCACATAGCCATAATCTGCATCAGCCATTTCTCCAGGTCCATTTACAATACAGCCCATAATACCTATTTTTATCCCTTTCAAATGATCCGTCCTTTTTCGAATCATCGCTGTTGTTTCTTGTAAATCAAAAAGCGTCCTCCCACAAGATGGACAGGATATATATTCTGTTTTGGTTATCCTAGTACGCGCCGCCTGTAAAGTTCCGAAAATTGTTTCATTGATTAATTTAGTATCCAAATCATCGGCGCTCATCAACATACCATCGCCCAACCCATCAATGAACAACCCTCCATAATTAGTAGCTAAATTGATTCTGAATGCTTCTTCTGAAAAGTCGCCAAAATGATATTTAAATACCACTGGTAATTGAATTCCTGCCTTCATAAATTTTATCATCACATTTCTTGAGCTATGTAATACGTTAGAGGCAAAAGATTCTAAGATAATAATGGATTGAGTTAAACCCTTGAGCTGATCTATGATCTTATCTTCAATATTATCCGCATTGATTTGAATAAAACTAAAATAATCCTCAACTTCTTTTAAATGGGTCAATTGATTTTCAAACAAGAGCGGGTAAATATGATCCTTTTTTCTTAACGTTTGAAATAAATCATAATTAACAATCTGCTTTAACCCATTAGGAAGCATAAAATCAAGTACATGATCTCCTGTATAAACATAATCACATCCTAAATCATTCATACCCCATTTATCTAACTCAGACAAATAAAAATGTCCTACTGATTTAAAGCTTTTGATATCGATGGCTTTTTTATTGGAAAAATCTGCGATGACACGAGGTACATTATGTGCACCAAAATTGACTACTTCAAATGTCTCTCTACGGGTATAGCGATAGGGATCTACAGGACTATCTTTCACGGGTAGCAGATCTATTGGACTTTTTCGATCAATCAATTGATCAATCAATATTTTTGCAACGTGAGCTTCGGCTTCCGGGGCTTCGGTCAGTGACACTCTAACCGTATCTCCTAAGCCATCCTCCAAGAGCGTTCCTGTACCTACCGCAGATTTGATTCTCCCATCTTCTGCCTCTCCCGCCTCTGTTACTCCTAAATGCAAAGGATAAGGTTGCAATCCTTCATCTTTAAGCTTAGCAACAAGCAAGCGATACGCTTGGACCATTACTTGGGGATTGCTTGACTTCATTGAAAGCACCAGATCGAAATAATCTAAATCCTCACAAATACGAATAAATTCGAGAGCAGATTCAACCATCCCTAGCGGCGTATCCCCATATCTACTTAAGATTCTATCAGATAAAGATCCATGATTGGTCCCTATCCGCATGGCGGTACCATATTCCTTACAAATACTGACCAACGGTGAGAACTTAGCTCTAATACGATCTAATTCTGCCTGATAGGTACTTTCAGTATAATCGATGACAGCAAATTTTTTCTTATCTGCATAATTGCCTGGGTTTATGCGGACCTTCTCTACGATTCTAGCCGCAAGTTCAGCAGCGTTTGGCGTGAAATGAATGTCAGCAATCAACGGTGTTTGAAATCCTTTTTCTCTAAGTGAGTTCTTAATTTTTGCCAAGTTTTTCGCTTCTTTAATGCTAGGCGCAGTAATTCGAACATAGTCACAGCCTGATTCAATCATTCTGATACATTGACCCACAGAACCTTTGGTGTCCATAGTATCAATGGTAGTCATTGATTGAACACGTATGGGAAATGATCCTCCCATTGGAACTTCGCCAATGTTTACCACCCGTGTGAGCCTTCTTTCGTAGTTAGTTAGGCTTTTAACATAATAAGTCATATAATCTTCTCACGTTATTATTTCAACTGAACAATGTAGCATTACAAGTCTCCGAGTTGGGGTCTGATCAGTAAGTCTTCAACCACTGTACGATCACTTAAACTGTAAGTTGCCCAAATAAGATCTGCCACATCTTCAGACTTGATAAGTCGTTCTTCAGGAAGGTCAACACCCTCCCAACTTGAAGTGAACGTTGCTCCTGGTAATACTGCAGTAACTTTAATATTATCTTTCTTAAGTTCTTCGCGTAAAACCTTAGTCATACCATATAAAGCAAATTTAGAAATACTGTAAGATCCCCCATTGGCATAAGCTGTAAGGCTTGCAATAGAACACATATTGAAAATATAGCCCTTCTTTACTGCTTTCATTTGTGGTAAAATAGCTCTTGTTAAATGATAGGCACTGTAAAGATTAGTGTTCATCATCACTTCCAAAGCACCATCGGCTTCCTCATCAATCATACCAGGAATAAATACGCCGGCGTTATTAATTAATATCTCTGGGATACCTAAATCATTAACGAACTTACCAAATTTCAAAACCTCTTCCTTAATAGATACGTTAACAGCCAAAATGGATACTTTTACAGCATACTTTCTCTCAATATCAACTTTAAGTAAGTCCAATTTTGTCTGATTTCTTGCGCAAGTAATAATATCAAATCCTTGTTCGGCAAATCGATAAATAATTGATTTACCGATACCTTCTGTTCCTCCCGTGACTACACAATACATGTTTTTCTCTTTCTTCTTATGTAACAACAAATTTCAATAAAAATAACTCCATTTCTCAATAAAAAATGGAGTTTTAAAAGGATATGCTTAAATTCGATAATTCATGCGAAGTTTAGGCAAATATGTCATTTTTATGGGAAGTCTCTTTACTCGGAGAGAAACTTTCAACACCTACATAAGGCTGATTACACAAGAGTGTATAAATGTAGGATATAACTCTCTTTTCATAGTAGGAATTGTGTCTATTTTTATGGGTGCAGTGACAACAATCCAAACAGCATTTAACCTGGTTAGCCCATTTATCCCTGATTACGTTATATCTCTGGTAGTTCGGGATATGGCTATTTTAGAGCTCTCTCCCACCATTATAGCTATTATTTTTGCAGGTAAAGTCGGCTCAAGTATAGCTGGAGAACTGGGAACCATGCGCATTACCGAGCAAATTGATGCCCTTGAGGTTATGGGAATTAATGCCAGCTCCTACTTAGTTTTACCCAAAGTAATCGCTTGTGTTATTATGTATCCCATGCTGGTGATATTGTCTATTTTTTTAATCCTATTAGGAGGTTATTTTGCAGGTACGCTTACCGGCATTCTCTCCTCTGTAGATTACCTATATGGAATACGCTATGAATTCATAGAATTTAATATCACATTTGCTGTGATCAAAGCCTTGGCTTTCTCCTTTTTGATAGCCTCTATTTCTTCCTACAAAGGTTTTTTTACTACTGGAGGATCATTAGAAGTAGGTAAGGCTTCAACCTCAGCCGTTACCAATAGTTGTATCGCCGTTCTTCTGGCTGACTATGCACTGGCTCAGCTCTTGATGGGATGATAGAAATCAACAACATAACAAAATCATTTAAGGAAAAGCAAGTGCTTTTCGATATATCAGGTACTTTTTTTAAGGGAAAGAATAATTTAATCATTGGTTCAAGTGGTACAGGAAAAAGTGTATTATTAAAAAACATTGTAGGACTTATTACTCCTGACTTTGGAGATGTTAAGTACAACGAGCGCTCTTTTATTAATGGGTCTGAACAAGATCGTAAACAAATAAGGCGAGAAATGGGTATGCTTTTTCAGGGGAGTGCCTTGTTTGATAGTAAAAACATAGAAGAAAATGTAAAATTTCCTCTTGACATCCTCACAGACTTTCCTGAAGATGAAAAAATCGATCGGGTTAACTTTTGTCTGGAACGAGTTGGTTTGGTTAATATTAATAAAAAAATGCCTTCTGAAATAAGTGGGGGTATGAAAAAACGTGTTGGAATAGCTAGAGCTATTGTAAATAAACCCAATTATCTTTTTTGTGACGAACCCAATAGTGGTCTAGACCCTCAGACTAGCATAAAAATAGATAATCTAATTAAAGAAATCACCTCTGAATACTTGATCACGACGATTATCGTAACCCATGACATGAACTCTGTAATTGAAATGGGAGATCATATTATGTTTCTCTTAGAAGGGAAAAAACTTTGGGAAGGGACCAATGATGAGATCACAAAATCTGACTTGAAAGAATTAAATGACTTTGTCTTTGCCACTCAAATAATGAAGCAAATGTATCTGAGATAAGTAATCTCATAAAGTTATGCCCTTGGCATGGTAATAAAGAAAATCGTGCCAACCCCCTTTTTAGTCTCAAACCAAATATTTCCCCCCGCTTGTTCTATTCCTTTCTTTGCAAATACAAGTCCTATTCCTGTTCCATTCTTCTTGGTGGTAAAATAAGACTTAAAAATATCAGCTACATTCATGTCCGAAATCCCTTGACCCTTGTCTTCTATCGATAAAAGTAATTTGTGTTCTTTAACCTCTAAGCATATCTCTACATAACATGGCTTTTCAACATGTGATTGAACCGCATTTATGATGAGATTATTTAAAATTTGACGCATAAGATCAACGTCAGCATAAACCATCAAATCTTTGGTTATTCTAAGATGAATTTGTAAATCATCTGAAGCATAAAGAGACGAAGTTTCTCTTACTAATTTGGAAAAATCAAATACTTCATTGTGAGGTGCGGGCCATTGGGCAAAAGAAGAAAATGAATCTGCGATAGAAGATAAATTATCAATCTGTCCAAGTAAAGAGTTGAGTACTTCATAATTTACCTCTGAATCATTCATCGCTCTCTGCATTTGTTGGATCTTTAGCTTCATAGGTGTTAATGGATTCTTAATTTCATGGGCTACTTGCTGGGCAAGTTCTCTCCAAGCCGTCTCTTTTTGAATTTTAGCCAATTCATTTTTACTCTGATCCAACTTAGCCAACATTTGATTGTATTCAAAGACTAGCATGCCAATTTCGTCCTTTTCTTTATATATCAATGGTGCAATCTCTTCTGACATAAATTGAGTTCTTCTCATACGTTCAGCAATCATCTTAATAGGCTTGATAATTCCCTTCATTCCATAATTACCAACCAAGAGCGTCAAGATGAATATAGAAGTAAAAAACACCATGAAATTATTGAATACCTCAATTTGTTGAGCATTTACATGATTTTTGGAATCGAAAAATGGGAGCGCAATAACCCCCATTAATTGGTTTATTTGATCTCCATAAACGGCCACATATACTGTTTTAAATTTCACACCTGCTAAGGTTTCCTCAATGATCTTTGTTTGGCCTCGTCCATCAATAATATGCTCATATGCCATGGGATGTATTTTTTTTGATAAAATATTTTGATCAAAAATATCCTCATTACTTGATGCCAACATCTGGCCTTTCGCTCCATAAAGGATAATATCACTTCTAGAAAAATTTGCTATTTCTATAATTTTTTGAATCAGTTGGTACTTATTGGTATTGTTATTCAGAAATAACCCTAAGTCTTGTTTAAAATTTTGAGCAATATTCACGGCTCTTTTTTGATGGCTTCTGTTAATTTCAGCGCGATATGACGAGGTTAATTGAGATAATATAAGCGCACTGACAATAGCGGTCGGAACGAGAAATGCAAGGCCTACATAAAGTTGAATTTTATTAGTTAAACTAAAAATTTCAATGGGTCTAAGTCTAGTCATTATAAAAAAAATAGATCCGAAGAAAAACAAACCTAGAATAAAAATGAAAGCAATATTTGCGAAAATAGCATAATTACTATAAGCGTTAGAGACAACCATTAACATGCGTCCGTCTTGCATTTTTGTCAAATAGAAATGCTGATTCCATTGAATACATTCGCCTTGAAAATTTATATCAGGACATACTTCAGCCCGTGTCAAAGGAAATTTATAATTACCTAATTGATGGCTAAGCATTCCATTTTGATAAATGCCATAATCGTAATTTTTAACTTTTTGAGATCTATTATTTTTAGACTTGAAGAAGGAGGAATAAACCGTTGAAGATGAGTACTTCTTTTTAGTGTATTCTAGAATGATTTCCCCTTTATAGCTTGAAAATATCAAAGGAATCACCGTGTAATACTTATGATACCCATTTTCAATCATGGGCACAGAATAAATATTCTCATAATATGTAGTATTTGCCTTCCGTAATATTGCTTTAGAAAAATTGATTCCTTCTGTTCTAGTATAACCATAAGAATCACCTTTATCATCTAACAAATAGGTCTTTATCACATATTTATCAAGGTAAGGAGCTTGAATCTCCCTAATACGATCTTCGATAACCTTTGTTGCAAGCAGCTCATTTTTAAATCTTAAAGTAATGATTGGATCTTTCACTATTTTCTCACACAGCCTACTGATATAATACTCTCCTATCGAATCGGTTGCTGTTTGAATTTTAAGAGCAAAATCTTGTTTCTGTACTAATTCTGAACGTGCATGGGATTTCAAGATTACACGAACGTTCAGAATTCCTACGAATACAGCAATCAACATCAAATAAAAAAGAGTGATGAATTTGGACTTAGTCAATTGAAAAGAACAGCCTGTCATAAACATAATCCCCCAAACTATTAACTGAGGGAATACGATATACCATTGATCACCAAAGGGGCCTATGAAATAGGCTAGTAATAGGATCATCACATAGCCCAAATGCTGCCGAGAAACATAGGTCTTTATAAAAAACTTGTAGAAAAGATGATTTAAAAAGAAATAACACGAAGATAACAACATCAAAAAAATGTAATACAGTATCCGATGATTACTGAATAGCACCGATTTAGTAATGTCTAGGCTCGCTTGGCTGTAATGAGCGATCAACTCTATTCCAAAAAACAATAAATGGGCGTTAATTATTGAACTTAACAAGGAAAAAACAATAGTGAACGACCTAAATCTAGTAATCGTCAGTTGAAGGACTTTTTTGGACTTAAATAAGGCAGTAGTCAGCTTCAACAATATGATTAATAAAAATATAAAAATGAAAAATAACTGCTCAATTTTGACAGATAAAAGATCCGGAATTAATTGGTAGCCACGAAATGTCATTAAACCGATTCCCTCCATTGTCATCAAAACAAAATAGGTCATCCAAAGGCACAAAGACACAACCAGGACAGCGAGATAACCCAATGATGATTTTAATGCTAAAAAATTCAAAGAGGAATTAATTGTATAAAATAACGTCAATGCAATGAAGAGGAGAAGTATTAACTTTGTGACAGAAATATCTGTAGCGTTAGGAGTTGCTGATAATTTCAATAAGATTTTGCCATCATAACTGACCGGGAATCCTTGAGTATTGAAGTCTACGTCGAATTTTGAAAATAACTGTTTATTAAATAATGTAATTGATTGATTCTCTTTAGAAACAAATGTTGAAGCAATGGGTATTATAGAGTACAGTTCTAGCAGGGCCCCGGAAACTTCCTGTTTCGAAACTCTAAGGCAAATAACATTGATATTATCATCTGAAAAAAAAGCAACAGTATCCACTGTCTTGATACGTTCATATGCTGGAAAGTAGGCATTGGAATTCCAAAAAATAAGATTTCCATCTCGATAACCGTAGATGGGGTAATTTGAATTAAAAGACTGCTGTAGATCTGCACCATTATGATGCATAGATTGATCTAAAAAAAAATGAAGATTCGTCAATTGATCGCTAATGATGGAGGAAACCTTATTATTAATTTCAAGAGCAACCTGACCCTCTCTACTCATATTTAGCCAATAAGCTATTACACCGGCACTAAAGAACCATAAAACAATTATTTTGATTAATCGTAAGCGCATCTACGACTAAATTAAAGGAAACGAGACTAACTAGCTCTTAATGCTGCATCATATTTCACTCTACCAAACAGATGAAGGTATATGATCCTTGAAAATCGATAATTGAACGGATAGAGAATAATGGAGAGAAAAATCACCGTTCCGATATAAACTTTTGATTCGGGGTCATCAAAAAAGACAAATAAAATAATGGTAACGGCAGAGAATATTCCTACAGAGAATATGTAACTAATATAGAGAGCCCCATAAAAAAAACCAGGCTCCACTTCGTAATCCAAGTTACAACTAGGGCAACGTGGATTCATTTTTGTGAAATTATTAAAAGTAAAAACAGCAGTTTTGAATATATTTCCGTCCCTACACCTTGGACAGTATCCATTAAAAATGGCTGATGATCTTGTTTTTTTTACCATGTAAATAAAAGAACTTATACCACAAGACAAAGACTAACAGAAATAATAGATAGGGTGCCGAAAATAAGTAAATGATACCTGAATTAAGGCCTCCTGCCAAGTCCACATCTCCATGACTCACGTTATTAACCACCTGTGTTCGACACATCACACATTGGGCATTAATTATTTGGATGTTTAGAAGACCCAAGACAAGTAGTAAGAATCTCTTCACTTTCATCCGTGCATATAATAAGGGCTTACCATCAAATATACGATTACACCCGTAATAGAAACATAGAGCCAAATAGGAAAAGTAAATTTAACTATTTTTTTATGCTCTTCGATTCTTGCGTTGAGAGAATAAAAGAAAGAAGTCAAAACAAGAGGTATGACGATTACCGATAAAGCTATATGGGATATCAATATACCTACATAGAAGGGCCTACTTATGCTTACAAGGCTACGTTCAGCATCAGATAGCATACCATCTCCATTGACATCTCCAAAGATAGTCGTAGTGGCAGAGGAATGATATAACACATAAGCTAACAAAAAAATCGCCCCTAAACTGAAGCCAGAAGTCATTAAAGTCTGATGCCACTTGACGTTTTTACTTTTGATAGCTATGATGGCGGAAATAAGTAAGATGCTCGTCGCCGTATTCAACAACGCATTGAAAGCCGGTATATGATAAACCCAATTACCCAGATTTAATTTAGCCGGAAAAAATAATAAGAAGGCCACCAATAATGGAACGACGACAGAAATAACTCTTATTAAAACTAAATAATTTTTATTGTTCATAATATCTCTCGTAAATGATTAAGCAAATCAAATTCAACTAAAACTCTATCTACTTCTTCAATGCTTAATTCATAATATCCTATGATCTCACGGTTATCCCCAACGAGTATTAAAGGATAAGTATTGAATTCTCCGAAACAATCTTCCTTAGAGGTGTAAAAATCATACGACCAATTATTGTCTTTAAGTTGAATCATCAATCGTTGAAGTTGTAGCTTTTCATCATGTACTAGACCAGTGTCAAGAATATATAAAGAGGTCGATTTCAAGTTGCACGTTTCCTTAACGTTACCCACAGGAAATAATTGAAACTGATTTTGGCCAAATACTTGAAGAAACAAATACCAACTAACGGGTAAACCGAAGACGAGAATTAGGATAAAAAACTTTAATATTTTCTTCAATTAATATACTGCTTGAAAAATGGCATCCGCTTGGAATAATAGAATAAATAATAAGAACGCCACAAACAATAATGGGAACAATATTGACATCTTCAGTGCTCCTTTCTCATGACCTAAATGCATAAATTCCGACATGATATAATAGGCTTTAACAATAGTTAAGGCTACAAAAATAAAAATCCTTACCCATTTATATTCATGCGGGACTGTAAAGGCTATGGCAAATTCAAATACTGTAATTACAAAAAGATACAAGGTGACCCGCAAAAACATTTTTACTTTATCCTTGTCTATAGGCTTAACATCAATAGGTGTATTCTGTTGCATGTTTAATTTATTTTAAAATTTTGAAAAGTCAAACCAGATAAAAAAAGGTAAAAACAAATACCCAAACTAGATCAACAAAATGCCAATAAAGACCTACTTTTTCAATCATTTCATAATGTCCAGTGCGCTCAAGTTTGCCAGTAACGGTTTGAAAGAACACCATAAAGTTGAGCATAACACCGCTAAAAACATGAAAGCCATGAAAGCCTGTTATGAAGAAAAATAAGGCTGCGAAGTTCGGAGGTCCATATTCATTCATGGTCAAATTTGCTCCATGAAAAATACGCCCATCAAGAAGTTTAGATCCCATATCCGTTCCCGTAATAAAATGACTCCATTCCCAAGCTTGACAACTTAAAAAAGCAATACCTCCCAGCAGCGTCCATAGCATCCACTTCTCTACCCCTTTTCGATCCATTCTTTCTCCCGCTTCCACAGCTAAAACCATGGTTACACTACTTAAAATAAGCACAAATGTCATGAGCCCTACAAAAATCAAAGGTAAATGTACCCCATGTAGGAAAGGAACTGCCTCAAAAACAACTTCTGGAACAGGCCAGTATTCTTGAGAAAAAACGAAATCGTCAATGGCACCGTCAAATGCAGGATGGCTAAACCGGATAAGACCGTAAGTGATGAGTAAAGCAGAAAAAGTAAATGCATCCGAAAGCAAGAAAAACCACATCATTAGTTTTCCATAACTTACATTCATCGGTGACACACCGCCACCCCATAAATCTTTCTTTTCTTCAATTTCTATTGCTGTACTTGACATAATTGATGATTAATTATTCATTACCAAAAAAAGATACAAATAAATCCACAGTCCACCAAGAAAATGCCAGTAGGTTGTACACATTTCAATGGCTAACATACTTTTAGAGTGAACTTTGTAATTCATCGTATCTAAAAAAACTACTAATAAAAACACCAAACCCCCTATTAGATGAGCTAAATGTAGTCCTGAAAATATATAGACAAAGGATCCCGAAGGGTTCCCTACTAAAAAAATATCTTGAGACACTAATTTGACCCATGATAAATATTGCATATAAAAAAAGACCATAGCTATCGCAGCCGTCGCAGTAATTCCAATCTTCACCTCTTTAAGTGAGTTGTCTTTTGCTTTTAAATAGGTCCAATGCATAGCAATGCTACTTAAAACAAGCACCAAGGTAGAATACAAAAACATATCAGGCATATCAAATTGTAACCATCTCCCATCAGATTTTTTTACAATGTAAGCACTAGTCAAACCTGCAAAAAGCATACATATAGAGACAATGAACAGCCATAAAGCAAATTTCTTAGCATTAACTGATTTTAATTTGAAATTTCTATTTGCGAAAATGACCGTTGTATTCTCCATTATAATTTATCAAGTAAGTATGATATCTGAACTATTGGTAGATAAATAAATGAGCTAAACATAATTCTTAAAGCAGATTTATGTGAATTATCTTTCATTAATTGGAATGTCTGTGCTAAAAATAAAGCACCACAACAAGTAGCGATGATACCACTGTTCAATCCCGTTAAACCGAAATAAGTGGGAAGTAATCCCAACGGCAATAGGAAAAGGGTGTAGACCATGATATTAATCGCCGTGTTGAGGTCTTTTTTGCCGCCACTAGGCAATAACTTAAAACCTGCTTTCTTATAATCATCATCAGAAACCCAAGCTATAGCCCAAAAATGAGGAAACTGCCAAATAAACTGGATACCAAAAATAATCCATGCTTCATAAGTAAGCGTACCCGTTGCGGCAACCCATCCTATTAAAGGAGGCAACGCACCGGGTATGGCTCCAACAAAAACAGCTACGGGACCTACCCTTTTTAAGGGCGTATACACAAAGGCATAAATAATCAAAGAACTTGTAGCCAACAGCGCCGCATACATATTGGTACAGTAAGCCACCAAAGTAATCCCCCCAGAAAATACTACTACACTATATATCGTGGCTTCAAAATGGCTTATTTTAGAGGTCGGTATTGGACGTCCTGAAGTTCGCTTCATTAAGATATCTAAATTCCGTTCGATAACCTGATTGATAGTTACTGCTGCACCAGATATAAGAAATGATCCCAAACTAAGCATCAATAAAAGAAATAAATCAGGCGTACCTTCTGCACCTAGCAAAAAACCAAATGCTGCAGAAAATGCGACAAGAAAAGATAACCTTGGTTTTAATAACTCATAGTACGCTTTCAGCTTAATAGCTACTAAACCTATATTGCTTATCTCTAAATTATTCATTGTTGATTTTAACTAAAGTGTTAAGAAGCTGATTGCTCTTTTTTACTCTCTTCGTTCTCAAAATCAGTATTCGATTCTTTAGTCTGGTGATAAGGCACTGTTTGGGGAATAAAATCATCCTTTGCGCCTGGCTTGGAATAATCATATGGCCATCGATAAACTTTAGGAATCTCTCCAGGCCAATTACCATGTTCCGGAACTCTTGGGGTCGTCCACTCTAAAGTATTAGAGTTCCATGGATTGAGCGGTGCTTTTTTACCTTTAAAAATATTATAGAAAAAGTTAAATAAGAAGATGAATTGAGCACCAAAAGTAATGATAGCAGCTACCGTTACAAATGAATTTAAATCTAAAAATGAACTAAAAGCATCAAAATTAGTGAATGAGTAATATCTTCTAGGAAAGCCCGCGATACCAATATAATGTAAGGGGAAAAACACTAAATAAACACCTACAAAAGTTAGCCAGAAGTGGATGTAACCTAGCTTTTCATCCATCATCCTACCAAACATTTTGGGAAACCAATGATAAACACCTGCAAGCAAGCCAAAGAAAGCCGCGCTACCCATGACTAGATGAAAATGGGCTACTACAAAATAGGTATCATGCAAATTGATATCAATTGCCGCGTTACCAAGGAAAAGGCCCGTCAATCCTCCTGATATAAAGAATGATACGAGTCCAATCGAGAACAACATAGCTGGAGTGAAAACAAGATTACCCTTCCACAAGGTCGTTATGTAATTGAAAGCCTTCACAGCAGATGGAATGGCTATGATCAAGGTCAGAAACATAAATATAGACCCCAAAAATGGATTCATCCCTGTAATAAACATATGATGAGCCCATACAATAAAAGATAAAAAGGCTATCGCTAAGATAGAACCGATCATAGCGGTATATCCAAAAATGGGCTTTCTAGAGTTGGTTGAAATGACTTCCGATGTAATACCTAATGCGGGTAAAATCACTATATAAACTTCTGGGTGACCTAGGAACCAAAATAGATGTTGGAATAGAATCGGACTACCTCCTAAGTTTGGAAGTGCCTCTCCTCCAATGAAAATTTCTGAAAGGTAAAAACTTGTACCAAAAGATCGGTCAAACACGAGCAGCAATACACAAGCTACTAATACAGGAAAAGACAATAGACCTAAAACAGCTGTGATAAAGAAAGCCCAAATAGTCAATGGCATTCTGCGGAAGGTCATTCCTTCTGTTCTTAAATTTATGACGGTAGTGATGTAATTGATTCCACCCAATAAGGTAGAGGCGATAAAGAAAACCATAGATACCAACCAGAGGGTCATTCCCATTCCTGATCCACTCATGGCCTGTGGCAAGGCACTTAATGGAGGATATATGGTCCATCCACCACTTGCAGGTCCCGTAGATAAAAACATAGATATGAACATAATCACACTAGAGAGGAAGAAGAACCAATAAGATAGTAGATTCATAAATCCAGAGGCCATATCACGGGCTCCAAGTTGTAGAGGAATCAAATAGTTACTAAAAGTTCCACTTAAGCCCGCCGTTAGTACAAAGAAAACCATGATCGTTCCGTGCATGGTAATCATGGCTAAATAGAACTCTGGATCTAGTTTACCCGAGTTAGAAATCCAATCTCCTAAAAAAGGCTGAAGGAAACCCATATCCATATCTGGGAATCCTAGCTGCAAACGGAAAATAACTGAAAGCCCACCTCCTAGAATCGCCCAAAAAATACCTGTAATCAAAAACTGTTTAGCAATCGTTTTGTGATCTGTTGAAAAAATATACTTAAAAATAAAACTTTGCTCATGATGTTCTTCATGATGGTCATCGCCATGAACCAACTCATCTGTAACTTGAATATCTGTAATCGACATATTTTAATTATTTGGAACCACTAACTGTTAAACCGTTCGGGGCAGCTAAATCTGCAGGACTTTCTATCCCTGCCACAACACTCGCCGCTTCTCTTAATTTTGCAGGTACTTCTGTGAGATAATCTGCATTTTGCTTCAACCAAGGCTCTTGAGATTTGAACCATTCCTTATAATCCTCGAGCTCATCCACTACAATAATGTACCTCATAGCAAAGTGACCTTGTCCACATATTTTATTGCAAACGAGTTCATATTGAAAATCGGGATTTTTGGTTTCTGTACGCATCTCTTCCGTAGTTTTTGTGGGTTCAAACCAGAATTGTGTCGGCATACCCGGTACCGCATTCATTTGTAAACGAAAATGGGGTTGATATACACTGTGGATCACATCTCGCGCACGAATGTTAAAACGGACGGGTTTTCCTTTGGGAACGTGAATTTCTCTTGGGATAAAATCATCAAAGGAAGCGCGATCAGAGAAATCAATGCCCATTTGATTGGTTGCATCAATTTTTAAATAATTATAACCTCCCAAAACGTTGTCTGCTCCTGGATACCTAACCGACCAGGCGTATTGATATCCCATAATTTCAATTACTTCCGAACCTTCTGGCGATTCTCTTGTAATGTCCATCCAGGCTTTCCATCCTGTAAAAACAAGAGCTGCAAGCACAATAGCAGGAATAATGGTCCAAATCATTTCTAATTTATTGTTGTGCGGATAGAAATAAGCCACTTGATTTTTGCGATGCTGATATTTCCACGAAAAACCAAAGAGAAAAATGTGCGTAACAATGAATACGACACCCGTAATCGCCATCGTCCACCAGAATAGCATATCAGTAATAACCCCATGCTTAGAAGCCACTGGTAGCACAAAATCGTCTTCTAATCCTCCAAAGGAATAATAAAAACCACCCACTAAACCCACAATTAGAAATAAAAGCAATAAGTTGGCTTGTGTGCCATTTGATGAAGGAATTTTAGTACTTGAATCTCCTTTGATCACATCAACGAGAGATGATACCCTAAATATGGCAAACAATATTACCAGAATGAGTATTGCAGCTATGATTATAATTGTATTCAACATAGAATTATTTATAATTTATTGTACGTGGTGATGTAAGCTTTCATTCAACATAGGATCATTTTTGGCAAATAAAGGGGCTTTAGATAGGCTATTAAATACTACATAAAAAAAGGCGCCACCATAAATCAGCATGGTCCCAAATTCTACTAATCCATAACCTCCATTTTCTTTTAGCGAACCTGGAGTAATCATTAAATAAAAATCAATCCAGTGTCCAAAAATAACAATCGGCGTAACCACTTTTAGAATCGCCGTATGACGTTTTGCATCTCTCGGCATTAGCAAAAGGAAAGGTAAAATAAAATTTAAAAACAAGTTCACAAAGAAAATAATTCCATATTGGTCATTATTCCATCTTTCGACAAAATATATGGTTTCTTCCGGGATATTGGCATAATATATCAATAGGAACTGTGAGAACCATATATATGTCCAAAATACAGAGAAGGCAAAAACGAATTTCCCAATATCATGTAGATGATTTTCATTGACAATTGAAAGTAAGCCTTTTTCCTTTAAGTGAATAGTAATAAAGGTAATTAGCGCAAGGGTAGTTACCCACCAACTAGCGAAAACATACCAACCAAACATGGTACTGAACCAATGCGTATCAATAGACATTACCCAATCCCAAGCGGCTATAGAAGAGGTTACAGCAAAAATAATTAGAAATACTGCCGATAGCTTTCTCATACTGTACCAAGAGGCTGTGCCTCCTTCAAAATGCTCTTGAAACGCTAACTTTCTTAATTTCATGAATAAATAATACCACAAACCAAAGAAGAACACCATTCTTGCTATAAAAAATACAGGAACAGATGGATGATCGCTCAAGGGCCAAAAGAAATAAGCTTTTTTGGCATTGATGATACTATCAAATTCGTGAGAGGTAGTATCGTATAAATCATGATGTGTCCAATGAAATAGATCATGCCCAAACACAAAAAAACTGACTAACATAAGGATCCCTGCGATAGGTAACCAGCTTCCAAAAGCTAAGGGAATTCTTTTTATTCCTGCAGACCAACCTGCTTGTGCAGCATATTGCAAGGCAAAAAAGAAAACACCCACAATAGCAATTCCTGTGAAATAAATATTGTTGATCCAGATATCAACGCCTAAACGATTGATCCAACTAAAGGCATGTCCACTTTCGTGAGCAGCTTCTTCATGATGTCCTCCCGTGCTCATTAAAACAATACCTAGAACGGTAAGGGCAATTCCAATCCCTACTGTAATTAAGAGGTTCTTTTTGGCTTTCAACGAAAAATCATATTTTTCTTCTACCGTGGTCATAGACATGCGAATTTATTGCTGTAAAACTTTAACATACATAGCGATCTTCCAACGCTCCTCTGGACTTATTTGAGAAGCATGCGAACCCATTCTTCCTTTGCCATGAGTAATGACTTGGTAAATATGACCCGTTCCTTTGTTTACTACTGAGGCAGAAGTATAGGCAGTAACCCCCTTGTACACCTTACCCACTTTACCATCACCCAAACCTTTGGCACCATGACAATGGCTACAAAAGCGCGTATACAAAACTTTGCCATCTGCGAGTATCGCTTTGGTCGAATCTAACGGATTCTCTAAAAGCAAATCAGCGGCTACGTAGTCATCGGGAGCAAATGTAGGGGTTAGATACTGACCTCTTTTAACCGTGCCTTTTACCGGTTCCCTCATGGTCATATTAAATGCATTGTAGGGGTTGGAATTATAGAATTCGGCAGGAACATCTTCCCCGTTTGAACTTACCCACCTGCCCGCTTCTTTATCAACTATCTGACTCAAAGGTTCATAAGGGGTGGAATGATACATCTGCGGCGAGAATTCAACACCGGGATTATCGGGTCCAGCTGCACACGAAAACATGAACAGCGCTATGATGGTTGTATAAATAGTATTTATTTTCATTTTAAGCCTCATCAAAGGTTTTCTGATTTACTTCACTTGCACCATTATCTTTCAAAATTTTATCAATTTTAGCAACATCAATTTTGTTTTGATCTAAATCAATGGCCATGACATGTTTATCATCTGTAATTCTTAGATCAAAAATTCTTGGTTTCGCCCAAGGCTTTAAGTCACTCACTATGAAGAAAGTAAAACACATTCCATAAGCAGCTAATAAAACAGTTAACTCAAATATTACTGGTACAAATGATGGATAAGGAATAAAGTCTTTGCCTCCTATAATCATCGGCCAATCTACACCCATCATACCTATTTGCATAGTCAATGCCAAGGACGTCCCTAAAACACCAAACAAGAAAGCGACGATGGATAATTTAGATCGTTTATATCCCAAAACATCGTCAATACCATGCACAGGAAAAGGACTGTAAACTTCATGTATTTTGACTCCAGCAGTTCTAATATTCGTTATCGCACTTAGAAGAATATCTTCATCCTCGTAAACACCTAAAATAAATTTTGTATTTGACATCATTTCGCTTTTTCTCCGGTTGTTTTTATAATACTCTTCACTTCAGCCATATTGATCACGGGAAAGAACTTAGCGAACAAAAAGAAACAAGTAAAAAATAACCCAAACGTAAATACATACACTCCCACATCTACGAAAGTCGGATAAAACATGGCCCAACTGGAGGGTAGAAAATCTCGATGCAATGAAGTAACGATAATTACAAATCGCTCAAACCACATACCAATATTCACAACGATAGACAGCACAAAGGTGGCAGCTATATTGGTCCTGATCTTCTTGAACCAAAATAATTGAGGCGAAACTACATTACAAGTCATCATCGCAGCATACGCCCACCAATAAGGTCCCGTCGCTCGATTTAAAAATGCATATTGTTCCGCTTCTACTCCTGAATACCAAGCAATAAATAACTCCGTTAAATAGGCCACACCCACTATTGATCCGGTGATGATAATTACAATATTCATCATTTCAAGATGTTGTATGGTAATGTAGTCCTCAAGCTTATAAACCTTTCTAGTAACAATCATGAGGGTCAAAACCATTGCAAATCCAGAAAATATAGCACCTGCTACAAAATAGGGAGGAAATATAGTCGTATGCCAGCCAGGAATGACCGAGGTTGCAAAATCCATTGAGACAATGGTGTGGACCGAAAGCACCAATGGAGTAGCTAAGCCTGCCAATACCAATGCGACCGTTTCATACCTACTCCAAGTCTTTGCAGCGCCATCCCAACCAAAGCTCAGTGCTCCATAAATAGATTTAGAAATCTTATTTCTAGCACGATCTCTTATCGTGGCAAAGTCAGGAATTAAACCGATGTACCAAAATATCAATGACACCAAAAAGTAAGTGGAAATAGCAAATACATCCCACAAGAGTGGAGAGTTAAAATTAACCCAAAGTGATCCAAACGTATTGGGTAAAGGAAACATCCAATAAATAGCTAACCAGGGTCTTCCCGTATGTAAAATAGGAAATTGCAAAGCACATATAACTGCAAAAATTGTCATCGCCTCAGCAGCCCTGTTGATGGACATCCTCCAACGTTGTCTAAACAATAATAAAATAGCTGATATTAACGTACCGGCGTGACCAATACCTACCCACCAAACAAAGTTGGTAATATCCCAAGCCCAACCAACGGTTTTATTGAGGCCCCACATGCCTACACCATGCCATAGAAGTAAAAATACAGTGTAAGCACCGACCGCAAATAAACCCAGCGAAATGGTCATAGCCAACATCCATAATTTAGTTGGCTTCTCCTCTACGCGTCTAGAAATATCCTCGGTAACATCGTGGACTGTTTTTCCTCCTGTTATTAAAGGTTCTCTAATTACTGATTCTGAACTCATATTCTAATCTTTAAGAGTGAGCATTCACTGCTTCCGTCTTTTCATCTTTATTTCTGATCTTCGTCAAATACCAAACATTTGGCATTTCTCTTAATTCTTCTAGTACGTGATACGCTCTCGGCTCTTGAGCTTCAACCCCTTTTTCCATTGATTTAATTTGAAGCATTTTGGATATTCTTGATTTGGGATCTTTCATATCTCCAAATACTAAAGCTTCAGATGGGCATGATGAAGCACATGCAGTGGTAATTTCTCCATCTACTGGCCTTCTTCCTTCTTTTTTAGCTTCAAGCTTTCCGGATTGGATGCGTTGTACACAAAATGAACATTTTTCTATGACTCCTCTTGAACGTACAGTTACGTCAGGATTAAGCACCATTTTGCCTAAATCATTGTTCATCGCAAGGTTATCTCCAAACTGCTCGTTATCATGAAATTTAAACCAATTGAACCTTCTTACTTTGTAAGGACAGTTATTCGCACAATATCTAGTCCCGATGCAACGATTGTAAGTCATTTGATTCAGTCCCTCAGAGCTATGGGTAGTCGCTGCTACTGGACAAACTGTCTCACAAGAAGCATTGTTACAATGCTGACACATCATCGGCTGAAACGTAACTTCAGGATTTTCGGCAGCTATTTCCATTTCAGCATAGCTATCACCATTAGAATCACTTGAATAATATCTATCAATTCTGATCCAAGCCATGTCACGCCTGTTAAGCACCTCCTTCTTTCCTATCACAGAAATATTATTCTCTGTTTGGCAGGCAATTGAGCAAGTACCACACCCCGTGCAAGAATTTAAATCAATCATCAATCCCCAATGGTGATTGGCATACTGATGGCCTTTCCACAATGAAACCGCTGTAGGCTTCTTGAAACCTTCTGAAGTCGCAATTTTGGGCATGTGTCTACCTGCTTGAGGATCTTTTTGATACTCAGATAAAGTAGCCTCTTGTATGACATTTCCTCTTCCCATGAACGTATGATGTGTTTGGGTCTGGGCTATTGCATACACTTCGTCCGTTGGCTCAACGGTCACGTTCTTATAAATATTAAAGTCAAGCTGGCCTCCTTCATCAACATTGATCATGGGATAGGCATTGAAACCTACTTGATTACCCACCTTGCCCGCAACGGATCGGCCATAACCAATGGCTAAACCTAAAGTACCATGTTTTTGACCTGGTTGAGGTAAAACGGGTAACTTCAAACTTCGACCGTTGACGGTAAAGTTGACCATTTGAGTAGTCATGTCACCCAATTCTATGCCCCATTCTTCTATTTGCTTCGGAGAAACTGTCAAATAATTATCCCAACAAGCTTTAGTGATAGGGTCTGACATTTCTTGCAACCAAGGGTTGTTAGATTGAATTCCATTTCCTACCGTGCCGTTTTCAAAAATGATTAATTCTAGAAAAGAACTTGGTTTAATAATATTAAAGGCAGCTTTTCCAAGTCCTGACAAATCCGCATCAACCTCATTAGTAACTACCGTTTCTGGTTCAAAAACTCCATCATGGAGACATTTCTCCCAAAAGGCATCAAAATCAATAATAGATTTTTTACCGAAAGAAGCTAGGTTTTCCGCCCAATTGGTTCTTAAAAAGTCATAATAGTTGACCCCCATATTTGCCCATGAAAGCAAACTGTCCTGAAATTGTCTGGTATTGAATAAATTAGAAATCGCCGGTTGTGAAAGACTATATTTACCATGAACGGGCTCAAAATCATTCCAAGACTCCAAATAATGATGATCAGGTGCTAAATATGAAACCAAAGAATTGGTTTCATCCATTTTATCTGAAGTAGCCAATGAAAAATTTATATTTTTTAGTGAAGCCGCTATTTTAGATCCCAGTGGATGATCGTAAACAGGATTACAATTATAGAATATCACTCCACCAGCGGAAGACAATTGCTTTACGAACTGACCAAAGGCTTTATCATCACCTGATCTGATATTTTGATGTCTCTCAAAATCAATAGTTGCTCCAATATTTGATAGCATTATATTGATAGCATTGATGAACATTTGGATATTTGCATCATTAGAACCAGATACCACAATAGAAGATCCTTTGGCATGTAATAAGTCACTTGCCGCTTTTGATAAAATTTGGTTTTCAATCGAAGGCAAACCATCGATAACCTGACCTCTTGTTTCTTTCGCTATCACGTTATAAAGACTGGTAATGTAAGCTCCTTGTTCTGAAGCCCTAATAGGTGTCCTGTAATCAGCATTGGCACCGGTGAGCGATAAAATACTTTCAAATGAATACAATCGAGACATCTCCTTTTTAGAGGCAGATAATCTTCTGCTTTCAGCAAATTGCTTATTGGCCAGCGGAGTATTAACTCCAGTGCCCAAAAAATCATATCCAAAAGAGACAATCGTTTTGGCTTTTGAATAATCATATGAGGGTAGTGCACGTTTACCAAATACGGCGAGATTAGCGTCTAATTGACCACTAACTGAATTTTGGTCATAGGTCACATGGGTAAGCGAGCCATACTTGTTTTTGAATCCTTCGATCACCATTTTGGTCGATGGACTTGACAAACTGTTGGTAACCAAATAAATGGATCCTGAAGCAGTCGCCAATTCACTTTTGATATTGGCATCTAATTCTTCCCAAGACACTTCTTTACCATTGGCAACCGGACCTTTTAATCTTTCTTGGTCGTACAAGGAGAGTACAGATGCTTCAATTTGTGCACTTGTGCCACCTCCCGTAACTGAAGACAATTTATTACCTTCAATTTTTATAGGCCTGCCTTCTCTTGTTTTGACAACAACACTGGTCTGATCACTGCCTGAGATATAGGTAGATGCAAAGTAATTAGCAATGGTTGGATCTACATTAACTGGTTTTTTGACGTAAGGTATCGCCTTTTTGATGGGTGTTTCACAAGCTACTAAAGATGCAGCAGCCACTCCAAAACCCATTACCTTTAAAAAATCTCTGCGAGAGGTTTCTCCATCACTATCACCTAGGGGCAATTCTTGTGCAAACTCCTTGTTAGCGTATTTCTCAAATCCTGGAGTCTTCTGAAGCTGCTCCAGTCCTTTCCAGTATTTTTTTGTTTCTTTCATTTTAGCTGTTTCGTACGCTGTATATTAATAATGACATTTAGAACATTCAAGACCCCCAATATCTTCTACTTTCATCGGCTCTTTTGTATCCTTTTCGTTATGTAATTCGACCAAATTGGTATAATAATCATTACCCTTTGCTTTTACATTGGTCTCACGATGACAGTTGATACACCAACCCATGGTCAAATTAGAATATTGATAAACTACCTCCATCTCTTTGATGGGACCATGACACGTCTCACATTCTATCCCACCTACTTTGACGTGCTGAGAGTGGTTAAAATAGGCTAAGTCAGGCAAATTGTGCACCCTAACCCATTCTATTGATTGTATATCTTCACCATACTCTCCGGTCTCCGGATCATAATCTATAGCTGCATAGATCTTTTGTATCTCCTTGCTTTCCGTTTTTATGGCTACATGACAATTCATACAGATATTTGCTGAAGGTATGTTTGCAGATTTACTTTTTCGTACACCAGTGTGACAATAATTACAATCAATTTCATACTGACCCGCATGTAGCTCATGTGAGTATGCAATGGGTTGAGTAGGCATATACCCCTGTTGAACTCCAATTGTAAAAAGTCCATCAATCCCTGTCTTTAGTCCAACAGCTACAAAAATGAAAATAATAATTCCTAAAACTGCGTTGGACTTTATAAAAGCAAAGACATCGACTTCTTGATCAATAATTAACTCTTGATCTTCACGGGATACCTCATTTTTTGTTCCTATATATTTGGTCAAAAGTGAGATAATCAAACCCAAAACCACCAAGATAAGTACCAAAACAAAAATAAACACAATGAGTATGGCATACATAAAAGTATTTGATATGCCTTCATTACTTACTCCTGTTCCATTCTCTCCTCCTGCCGCAACCACGGCAGCAACCTGAGGAACTACCTTTGAGGCTTCATCAATGTATTCTAATACAGAAATGATCTCTGCATCCGTAAATGGATAAGCGGGCATGGCTACTTTTTTGTACTTTTCGTACAAAGCAACAGCGTATTCGTCGCCACTGTCAATTACTTTTTGAGAATTCTTTATCCAACTTATAAGCCAAGGTCTCTCACGACGCTCTTCAATCCCTTTGAGCGCTGGGCCAATCACCACTTCGTTGATGGCATGGCATTGAGTACAGTTAGCGTTGTATAATTTTTCGCCTGAAGCTATAATCGCCGGATCGATTACATCTTCTTGACTGAAGGCAGTTGTCGCCAAAATAAATCCAATAAAGAAGATGGCGGCTCGTTTGAAACCCCGGATGGGTATTAATTTTTTAGACATCTATTTTTTTAATGATCTAATCTATGTGGCTACAAAGCTAATATTGGGTTTTTGTAAATCAAACCCACAAGGCCTCTTATTTTTAGATTTATGAGGCCTATATTCCATATTGGATATAATACATTCAAAATCAATGCTTTAAACAGCAAACTAATTAAAATAAAATTATTATTTATAATCATTCTAAATAACAAGTTTTTTTGATCATGATGTCGTAAATTAAAGTTCAATTATCCTTTGATTATTCGACTTATCTTCAACCAACTTATTCTTCTTTGTAAGTACAAAAAAATATCCTTTGATTATTGAAATCAAAAATAATAATAAACATTGACAACGAGTACCCATTTCGGGCCTAAAGACAAATAAATCACCAATTTTTTACTCTTATTTTTTTGTGCCTGCTAAAAATAAAATTCAAGTTGAAGGATCTGATTTGAAATAATATTAAAATTTATTTTTTTCTTTTTCAACATAATATTTGAACCCCAAAAATAATATTTGAACCCCAAAAAAGTACAATCAAATGAGCACCACTATGTGGAGTGGATACCATACTGCGTAGTTAAAAATAGATTTCAAACCGCACGGGGCCGGAAATAAACAATATTATTACTAAGATCCACAGAAATTGGTATACTTCTTTGACATTATTTACAATCATCAATTTATATAATTTTTAAAAGGCTTAGAAAAACAGTTAGCAGTGAAATAAAGAATGGGTTGAACTCATCTAGTAATTAAATTTTGACATTATGTTCCTTTTTTGACTTTGGTCTTACCAAGTCATCAGGAGAAATTCTTCTTCACTTTCTTTCAATGAAGAATGTCGATCTATTCATCTCCGGAACTCTTCAAATTTTTAGAAGGGAAGGTTGAATATAAAAATAAAGTAATTGTTATAAAAAATATAACTTTACGAAGTATTAACATTGCATTTCAAAATCATCTACTGTTATAATTGGAAAACATAAAACATTTTATCATCGATTTTGACTCTACTTTTACTCAAGTAGAAGCACTTGATATTTTGGCTGAAATTGCCCTGGAAAGTAACCCTAAAAAAGAGGCTATTATCAACCGTGTGAAGGAGGTCACTGACTTAGGGATGAGTGGAGAGTTGTCATTTAGGGATTCCTTGGAGGAACGCATTTCCATTATCAAAGCGCACAAAGATCACTTACCACCTTTGGTAATGGATTTGAAAAATAAAATTTCGAATTCATTCAAGAGAAATAAACAATTTATCAAAAAAAATGCTAATCAGTTTTATATCTTATCCAATGGCTTTAAAGAATTTATTATACCCGTAGTAGCAGAATACGGCATTGAAGCCAAAAATGTATTTGCCAATGATTTTGTATTTGATGCAGAGGGAAATATTGTTGGTTTTAACAAAAAAAATGTACTCTCCTCGAATAAGGGAAAGCCAAAACAGATCGAAAAGTTAAAATTAAAAGGCGAGGTCCATGTTTTGGGAGATGGCTTTACGGACTATGAAATCAAAGAAGCAGGATTTGCTAAAACCTTTTATGCATTTACTGAAAATGTAAAAAGAGAAAAAGTCATCAGTTATGCCGACTTTGAAGCGCCCAATCTTGACGAAGTTTTTTATCAAAATAATATGGAACGAGCCTTATCATATCCGAAAAGTAGAATTAAAGTTTTGTTACTTGAGAATGTCCATGAAAATGCCATTTCAAAACTTCGCACTGAAGGTTATCAAGTAATTACGCACAATGCAGGAATGTCTGAAGACGATCTTTGCAAAGCGATTAAAGACATATCCATTCTTGGAATTCGCTCTAAAACTCTAGTTACAAAAAAAGTACTTAGCCATGCTAAAAGATTGCTTGCCATTGGTGCTTTTTGTATCGGAACTAATCAAATAGATATCAAATCAGCCCAAAATAAAGGAATTGCTGTATTCAATGCACCTTATTCAAATACAAGATCTGTAGTTGAATTGGTATTGGCAGAAATCATTATTTTGATGCGAAATTTGGTGGATAAAATTCCTAAAATGCATCAAGGTGAATGGAATAAATCTGCGCAGAACAGCTTTGAAATTAGAGGAAAAACGTTGGGCATTATTGGTTACGGAAGTATCGGTTCTCAGTTATCTATAGTTGCTGAGTCTATAGGCATGAAAGTCATCTATTTTGACATTGAAGAAAAACTAGTGCTTGGAAATGTCAGCCCCTGTGAGTCTTTAGAAGAACTAATGGTTCAATCTGATGTCATTTCTGTGCATATAGACGGTAGACCAGAAAACAATGACCTTATCGGAGCATCGCAATTTGACATGATGAAGCCAGGGGTAATTTTCTTAAATTTAAGTCGTGGTAATGTGGTCAATTATAATGCCTTAAAGAGTGCGATCCAATCTGGTAAAGTTGCAGGTGCTGGAGTAGATGTTTTCCCAAAAGAACCCATGAGTAACGAGGATGAGTTTATTTCTGAATTACGAGGGCTACCCAATACCATTTTAACGCCTCACATTGGAGGCAGCACATTGGAAGCTCAAAAAAACATAGCCAGTTTTGTCCCTTCTCGAATTATAGATTACATCAATACCGGCTCTACTTCAAATACGGTTGGTTTTCCTGACATCGCTCTCCCTATTTTACAAGAAGCGCATAGGTTTATTCATATTCATGTAAATGCTGCCGGCGTACTTGCCAAAATTAATAATATACTCGCCAATCATAAGCTCAATATTGTGGGGCAATATCTTAAAACCAATGAAAATATTGGCTACGTAATCACGGACATAGACAAAAAATATGATAAAGAAGTCATAAAAGAACTAAAAGGAATTGATGAAACTATTCGATTTAGAGTTTTGTATTAATTTTTGATTGCTCAGGGTCTTGGATACATCATTATTTTTTAACGATTGCAAGTGATATATAATTGTGGTCACTAAGTCTTCTAAAAGGTGTTAATACCTTAAATTTTGAGTTAACCATTTGAATATATTTTATGTCAAATCAATTGTTTTTCACACCTGGGCCCTCTCAATTATACCCTACGATCTCTCAGCATCTCAACAATGCCATGAGAGAAAATATAGGCTCCATTTCTCATAGAGGAAAAAAATTTCAAATGATTTTTCAGGAAATGAAAGAGCGCCTCTCTGATGTGCTCAACATACCCCTTGATTATGAAATATTTATCACCAGTTCGGCTACCGAAATTTGGGAAAGAATCATTCAAAATTTAATCAGTAATAGCTCGTATCATTTTGTGAATGGGTCTTTTTCTGAAAGATTTTATGATTTCACGACCGCCTATAAGTTAAAATCCACTGCCCATATTTCAGATTTTAATCATGAATTTGGTGAATTTAATGTGCCCGATGAAGCTGAATTGATTTCCATTACGCAAAATGAAACAAGTATCGGTTACTCATTTAATCCCGAGGAAATCAAAAATATTAGGGAAAATAACCCTGAAAAACTCATTGCCTTAGATTTAGTCAGTGCGGTTCCTAGTATCCCTGTAGATTTAAGTCATATAGATACTGCGTATTTTTCTGTTCAAAAATGTTTTGGACTTCCTGCTGGGATGGGCATATGGATCGTAGGACCCAAATGTTTTGAAGTTTCGAAAGCAAAAGCATCGAAAAATCAAATAGTAGGAAGTTATCACAGCCTTGCTGCGTTGAAAAAAAATGGCGATAAAAATCAAACCCCCGAGACGCCCAATGTGTTGAATCTATATTTATTAAAAAATGTGCTGAAAGATATGCAACTTAAAGGCATCTCCTCCGTTCAAAATGAAACAAAGTACAAAGCGGCCTTGCTTTATCAAACATTTAATCAAATAACGGAACTAAAAACAGTAATTCCTCATCCGTTAAACCGATCTAAAACGGTATGCGTAAGTGAAGTTCATGGAGGGAATAAAGACTTAATTGAGTATTTGAAATCTGAGCAATTAATCATTGGATCTGGCTATGGAGCTTTCAAGGATCAACACATAAGAATCGCTAATTTTCCAGCACATTCTAAAGAATCTATTGAAATGCTTGTGGATGAAATGGGTAAATACTTTGAGGGAAAATGAACAAAATTACCGCTCCTGATTTTCGCCCTCTGGACTGACAGCGTGACTCATAAAAAGAGTCTATTCTCATAAAAAAAATCTTTATTACAGACGAAAAAGATAATTTTCTTAAAGTCTCTAAATATTCATTTTTAAAAATTAACTTTGTTCACCGTAACATGACCTATGCATTCATCTCAAATGACTAAGACCAAATATATTTTCGTTACGGGGGGTGTGACTTCCTCACTCGGCAAAGGTATCATTGCGGCATCTCTTGCCAAATTATTGCAGTCCCGAGGCTTTAGTGTCACCATTCAAAAATTTGATCCTTATATCAATATTGATCCTGGAACGCTGAATCCCTATGAACATGGAGAATGCTACGTAACTGACGACGGTGCAGAAACAGACCTTGATTTAGGCCATTATGAAAGATTCCTAAATATCCCTACCTCTCAAAGTAACAACATTACGACCGGAAAAATTTATAACAACGTAATCCAAAAAGAACGCGCTGGAGACTTTTTAGGAAAAACAGTCCAGGTGATCCCTCACATTACCGATGAAATAAAATCTAATTTTTATAAGTTAGGAGAAACGGGATTGTATGACTTTGTAATTACAGAAATTGGAGGATGTGTGGGTGATATTGAATCATTGCCCTTCATTGAAGCGGTTAGACAAACGCGTTTTGAATTGGGATTAGATCATGTCGTTTCCATTCACTTAACCCTTATCCCCTATTTAAAAGCTGCTGGAGAACTGAAAACCAAGCCGACTCAACATTCTGTTAAAGAGCTCCTGGAGGCGGGGATACAGCCAGATATTCTAGTTTGCCGCTCTGAGTATGAACTTAATGATGAAATCAGAAGAAAATTAGCCTTATTTTGCAATGTTCAGATAGACCATGTCATAGAATCTTTAGATGCAGAAACTATCTATGATGTTCCCATTTTAATGCTCAAGGAAAAACTTGACTTGCGGGTTCTAGATAAATTCAAAATTAGAAGTAAGGAAGAACCCAATATTGCCGCATGGCAAAAGTATTTGGGTAGACTGAAAAATCCAACTTCGATCGTCAAAATTGGACTGGTGGGTAAGTATATTGAACTAAAAGATGCTTACAAATCTATCATTGAATCTTTTGTTCATGCTGGGGCCGTCAAAGATTGTAAAGTTGAAATCGTTTGGATTCAATCTGAAGATATCCGAGAAGACAATTGTTTAGAATTACTGAGTAACTTAAATGGCATTTTGGTAGCTCCAGGGTTTGGTGAAAGAGGTATAGATGGGAAAATCAGCGCCATCAAAATAGCCCGAGAGCATTCAATCCCTTTTTTTGGAATTTGTTTGGGTATGCAATGTGCAGTTGTTGAATTTGCACGAAATGTATTAAATCTTAATGGTGCTAGTTCAACTGAAATTGCAAATAGCCCACTACATCCCGTAATTGATATTATGAAAGAGCAAAAGAATATCAAAAAAATTGGAGGTACAATGAGGTTAGGAGCTTATGCCTGTTTATTGGAGAAAGATTCTCTAGCAAGTAAAGTGTACGGACAAAATCAAATCTCTGAAAGACACAGGCACAGGTATGAATTTAATAATAATTATTTATCCCGCTTCAAAGAAGCCGGTATGATTGCATCAGGAATAAATAAGGAGACAGGTTTGGTTGAGATAGTGGAACTCAAAAATCATACATGGTTCATTGCAACTCAGTTTCACCCTGAATTAAAATCAACGGTTATTAACCCACATCCGCTCTTTGTAGCGTTTGTTGATGCGGCATTAAAACACAAAAAAAATCAATAAATTAAATGTTCTTTTCGATTAACTTTTATGGATAAAAATAATATAATAGGCTTGACATTGATGATGGTTATGCTTGCCGTCTACTTTCAATTTTTCAGCCCTGAACCCCCTGCTTCAGAAATTATTGACAACCCTGTAGTTGATAACAGTCCCTCAAAGTTGTCTGAAAAAGTCAATAATGAGGTTGTCATAGATCTACCATTGAATCCATCCGATTCTACTTTAAATCAATTAAACAATTTGAAATATGGATTTTTTGCTTCAAAAATAGCAGGAGAAGAGTCTATTATTAGCCTCACTACCGAAGAACTAGAAGTTACTTTCACAAATAAAGGAGGAACTTTTAAAAATGTTGAAATAAAAAATTATACCACTTACGATAGCTTGCCCTTAGATTTATTCAATGAAAACCATACTATTGATCTTTATTTTGAGCACCTATCAAAAAGCATTTCTCTAAAAGATTTGATTTTTGAATCTGAGTTGATCAAATATTCAGACAGTACAGAATTAGTCTTTAGCCTAGATTTGAATGGCAAGCATCTGCGCCAAATCTATACTCTTTATAACCAAGGTTTTGTCATCAATTATCGAATAGAAAATGATGGATTTCACGAACTGATAGATACCAAAAACCTCAATTTTTATTGGGAAGGGAAAATGCCGAAAATTGAGCGCGAATTACTCGATGCGCGACAGCGTGCAACGACGCGCTATTACTCTTTCAGCGGAAATACTGATTATATCAGTAAAACCTCGAGCGAATATGAAGAAATGCCTATAGATGAGCCTGTAAAATGGCTGGCCTTCAATCAAAAGTTCTTTACTGCATCTGTAATTGCTGAAAATGGTTTCAGCAAAGGAGTAATCACGCTTGCACCATCTAACCATGATCAAATTGTCAAACAAGGGGCACTCTCATGTGAAATCCCTTTTACGGATTTCGTAAATAATCAAGCTCGGTTCAAATTCTTTTTTGGACCTAATAAATACAGTATCCTCAATGAAGTTACTGAAGGCTTTAGTCAGAATATTGAATTAGGTTGGGTGTTTTTACCATTCATAAATAAATATTTAATCATTCCTATATTTAGTTTTCTAGAACGATTCATGTCCAATTATGGGCTGATCATTATCATAATGGTACTCATCATTAGGTTAATTCTCTCCCCTCTCACCTACAAATCCCATATCTCTATGGCAAAAATGCGGGTTCTAAAGCCTGAATTGGATGCAATCAAAGAAAAGCATGATGGAGATATGCAAAAAGCACAATCGGACCAAATGGAACTTTACAGAAAAGCGGGTATCAATCCATTAAGTGGTTGTATACCCATTTTACTTCAGTTTCCTATTTTGGTTTCGCTCTTCTATTTCATACCTAGTGCTATTGAACTACGTTTAGAATCATTTCTTTGGGCAGATGACCTGTCTTCATACGACTCCATTCTTTCCTTGCCTTTTAATGTCCCGTTTTATGGAGATCACGTCAGTTTATTTACGCTTTTGATGGCAGGATCCACCATTTTATATACGATGGCCAATTCACAAATGACCACCATTCAGGGTCCTATGAAAACCATGCAATACCTCATGCCTATCATGTTTTTGTTCTTTTTCAACTCCTACCCTTCAGGTCTTTCCTATTATTATTTCATCACTAATTTAGTTTCTTTTGGACAAATTGCCTTGTTCAGAAAATTTGTGAATGAAGATAAAATAAAACTGATTATGGAAGAAAATAAAAAGAAAAACGTGAATAAGAAAAAGTCTAAATTTCAGACCCGTCTTGAAGATGCCATGAAAGCGAATCAAGCTGCACAAAAAAATAAGGGGAAAAAAAAATAAGGGAAAAAAAATAGCCTAAATAAAATAAGTGCTGTGTTTTAGCTTAATTATTCTTTATTGACGCTACATCTGTATCCACAATATTAATTGTTGCTTTCTTTATCCAAGTAATGAGATAATTCTCTCCTTCTGACATATATTTGTTTACTATTTAGACGCCAACAAAATTCAGATTCGTTAAAATATGGGAAAAATTATATCAGTTGCCAATCAAAAAGGTGGCGTCGGTAAGACGACCACTGCAATCAACCTTGCAGCAAGTCTGGCAGCATTAGAGTTTAATACCCTCATTGTAGACGCTGATCCCCAAGCCAATGCCACTTCTGGCGTGGGGTTAGACCCTAATCAAATTACGACAGGTGTTTATGAATGTATGATCAACGGAATCGCAGTAAAGGACAGTGTCCACACGACAAATATTAAGTATTTAGACATTCTCCCCTCTCATATCAATTTAGTAGGAGCAGAGGTTGAAATGATCAATTTGGACAATCGCGAAGACAAAATGAAAAGTGTACTCAGCGATGTTAGGAAGAATTATGATTTTATCATAATTGACTGCTCACCCTCCTTAGGTCTCATTACCATCAATGCTTTGACCGCTTCTGATTCAGTAATTATTCCTGTTCAATGTGAATATTTTGCATTAGAAGGTTTAGGTAAATTATTGAATACCATTAAAATAATTCAAACTCGACTGAATACAGCCCTACAAATTGAAGGTATTTTGATGACTATGTATGATATTAGACTCAACTTATCCAATCAAGTGGTAAGTGAAATAAGAACTCATTTTAAAACGATCGCTTTCGAAACCATTATTCCGAGAAATGTAAAACTCAGTGAATCACCAAGTTTTGGATTACCTGTAATTTCTCATGATGCTGACAGCAAAGGTGCTACGAGTTATATAAACCTAGCAAAAGAGATTTTAAGACGTAATCAAATAAAAGCTGCTTAAAATGGCCGCAAAGAAAAGTACAGGTTTAGGTAAAGGTTTGGGTGCATTGCTTTCAGAGCCCTCCTTAATCGTCCATGAATTGAATGCGGAGCCCATGATCCAAGATCGATCCCCTCTGATTGGGGAAATCTCAATTTCTCAAATTGAAGTCAACCCTTTTCAACCGAGATCTTATTTTAATGAAGAGGCGCTTAATAATCTCGCACAATCTATTCAAGTTCAAGGTATCATTCAACCCATCACTGTCCGAAAGCTTTCTGAGAATAAATATCAGCTTATTTCTGGGGAACGGCGTCTTCAAGCCTCTAAAATAGCCGGCTTAGAACAAATTCCTGCTTACATAAGAATAGCAGATGATCAACAAATGCTTGAAATGGCATTGATAGAAAACATTCAAAGAGAAAATCTAAATGCCATCGAAATTGCTTTGAGTTATCAAAGATTAATTTCTGAATGTAATTTAAAGCAAGAGCAATTGGGAGACAGAGTAGGTAAAAATAGATCTACTGTGACTAATTATTTACGTCTATTAAAATTACCACCTGATATTCAAATTGGATTAAGAGACAACCTTTTATCTATGGGGCATGCCCGCTCACTTATTGTGATAGATGATATAGTGTTGCAATTAGAGGTATTTCAGAAAATTTTATCTGAGGGTTTATCTGTAAGAAAAACTGAATCTTTAGTAAGAGGTCTCTATAATAATAAACCCAATCATCCGGTTGAAGCTACCGTCATGACTCCTGAAATAGAAAAAGTCCAAAGACAACTCTCCTCTCATTTTGGAACGATGATAAAAATTAAATCAAAAAACAATGCTAAAGGTGAAATCAGTATTCCTTTTACATCGGTTAATGAACTCAATAGGATCTTGGATCTCCTCGAGATATAAATTACTCTTCGCTCTATCTTGGATGGGTTGCATCTTTTTTTGCAGCCATGCACAAGAGAAGTTCAGGTTGGATACTAGCTTTTTGAAAATGGATTCGGATATGTATTTCAAGGAAATTTCAAAAGTTGATCCTATGAAATCAGTCATGCTTTCAGCCATACTACCCGGACTAGGCCAAATTAATAATAAGCAGGCCTTTAAAGTTCCCTTTGTCTACGCCGGGTTTATGGGTTTCGCGCATTTCATCAATGAAAACAATAAACTTTATCATACTTTTAGAAATGCCTATCTCGCAACTACTGATAACCGCTCAGATACTGAAAATAAAATTGAAGGCCGATTCAGCTCCAGTGCTCTTAAGCAACAAGCTGATAATTTAAAGCGAGACCGAGATTATTTAGTTTTACTCATGACCTTATTTTATTTGACGAATGTGGCTGATGCCTATATATCAGGACATTTACGGGAATTTAAAATTAATGACTCTTTTTTGGCACAATTGCGACCCGCTATTGAATCAACTCCCTTATCTTCGCCCGTGTTTGGATTCTCACTAAAAATTTCTTTCTAACGTTTAAGATGAATATTGCGCTGATAGGTTATGGTAAAATGGGAAAGTCCATTGAAAAAATGGCGACTGAAAGAGGTCATCATATCTCCTCAATTGTAGATTTGGATAGTCGAGAAAGATTATCTGAAATCGCACCTAATAACACGAATGTCGTTATTGAGTTTTCAAATCCTTCTTCCGCATTTGACAATATAAGCGCTTGTTTGAGAAAAAAAGTGCCTGTAATATCGGGCACAACCGGATGGCTCGATCAATTACCTAATATTGAGGCACTCTGTGTCGCTCATCAAGGAACTTTTTTAACCGCTTCAAATTTTAGTTTGGGGGTCAATATCTTCTTCAGACTAAATGAATGGTTGAGTCAAGTCATGGGACAATTTCCAGATTACAAAATAGATATTGAGGAAACCCACCATTTACAAAAATTAGACAAACCCAGTGGGACAGCCATAACCCTGGCCGAAAACATTATCAAGACCCATCCTCACTATCGTCGGTGGGACCTCAATGCTTCAAAGGAAAACGATATGAACATAGCTTCTATTAGACAAGCAGAAGTAACTGGAAAGCATGTAATCAACTACCACTCTTCCATCGATACCATAGCAATAACCCACAAAGCCCACTCGAGAGAGGGCTTTGCTTTGGGAGCGGTACTCGTTGCTGAATGGATTCAGAATAAAAAAGGTATTTTTACCATGAATGATTTTATAAAAATATAACGCACTGATATGTATTTCAATGATTTTAGTATGATCTCCTTTGTAACCCTACTGCTAGGAGCATATTTACTGCAAGCAATTGCCTATTATAAATTCTTTACAAAGTCTGAGCAGCCAGGATGGATGGGTTTTATACCGATTTATAACTATTACATTCATTTACAAATTGTTGGTCGGCCCAAATGGTGGATACTCTTATTATTTGTGCCCGTAGCCAATTTCTTTGTCGCCCTGACCATTCACTTAGACTTACTTAAATCATTCCAAAGATATCGTTATGTAGACCAAGTTTTAGGAGTTCTATTCGCACCTTTTTATATGGTTTATGTTGCCTTTGGTTCGACTACCTACCTTGGTAAAGCTACTGATTTGCCCAAAGTGCAAAAAGGTCCTTTTAAAGAATGGTTTGAGGCTATTATTTTTGCAGTTTTTGCAGCTACCATCATTAGATGGGCATTCATGGAGGCGTATGTCATTCCAACACCGTCCATGGAGCGTTCTCTGCTGGTCGGTGACTTTCTTTTTGTAAGTAAGTTAGAGTACGGTCCTAGAACACCTAAAACTCCACTGCAATTACCCCTAACTCATGCCAAAGTCTGGGGAACTGATCTCCCCTCCTATTTCAGCGGAATACAGCTTCCTCAATTTCGGCTACCAAGTTTAGGTCGTGTAGAAAGAAACGATGTAGTCGTATTTAACTACCCCCCAGAGTTTGAAAATCCTAAAGACTTAAGAACACATTACATCAAAAGGTGTATTGGTGTTTCAGGTGATGTAATTGAAGTAAAATATGGGCAAGTACACATCAACCAAGCCGTTGCTGATAATCCTGAATTCATGCAAATGCGATATTTTATTGAAACAGATCAAAATATCAAGGATCGAATTTTTCGAGAAAATAATATTTGGGAATACTACCCCTCTTTCGGTTCAGGTAATCGCAAAGGTTACATCATTAATACCACTGAAAGTTCTGCCAATCAGCTAGCTAATCTTAGCTTCATCAAAAGTGTTGACCTTCAACTTGATTATGAAGATAAAATAGAGTCTCGAATATTTCCAAATGCTGAATATTATCCCTGGAATGGAGATCATTATGGTCCACTCCTAATTCCTTACAAAGGCATGACCATTGATATAAACGACTCAACCCTCGCGATGTATGGAAGTACCATAAGCAACTATGAGGAACAGGAAATCGTTGAAATCATAGAGGATCAATTACTCATAGCAGGTCAACCGGTCATGCAATATACTTTTGCTAAAAATTATTATTTCATGATGGGTGATAATCGTCATAATTCTTTGGATTCTAGATATTTTGGATTTGTTTCGGAAGATTTTATTGTAGGAGAAGCCTCCTTTATTTGGCTTTCTATAGATGATAAAGCGGATCTGTTTGACAAAATACGCTGGGGACGGCTTTTCAATACCATTAACTGATTAATTTCTTAATCATAAAAAACTACTACCAAGGTATAGGTTGCTGGCCGTTCTTGATTAAAAAACAATTGGCTTTACTAAAATGTTCATTCCCCTGAAATCCACGATAGCATGAAAGGGGAGAAGGATGTGCAGAAGTTAATATTAAATGTTTTTCATCGTCAATTAATCCCTTTTTTCGACTGGCAAAAGCGCCCCATAAAAGAAAAACTAAATTTTGTTTTTTATTAGACAAATGACTGATCACCTGATCGGTAAAACGTTCCCATCCTAAATGCTTGTGTGATCCAGGCTGGGACGCCTCAACCGTTAAAATAGCATTCATCAAGAGTACCCCCTGCTCAGCCCAACGCACCAAAGACCCCTCTTGGGGAATCTCGTTTCCTAAATCTCGTTTTATCTCCTTAAAAATATTCAATAATGATGGCGGAATCATCTTACCTTTTTTAACAGAAAAAGACAATCCATGAGCTTGATCCACTCCGTGGTAAGGATCTTGACCCAGAATAACCACCTTTGTTTGGTGAAAAGAACACAATTCAAAAGCTTTGAAAATATCATTTTTATTTGGATATATTTTGCCTGATGCATAGGCCAATAGTACCTTGTCACTCAAGCTTTTATAATAAGACTCATGGTAACTTTTCTCTAAGATGACTTGCCAAGAGGGTTCATTAATTGAAAGCATAAATGATGATTAAATGATACATACAGATGCAAATTAAAATAAATTGAGGTAACTCTTATTTTTGGTAGGTATTTCCATTTTAACCCTTGTTTTGAATAAGAATTTTTATTTATTTAAAGACGGATTTTCTAGAGATCTTGGAAATAAACAATAAGCTTTATATATTGCTTTTAAGGGAAGATCATATCACAAACTCATTCCTTTAAGAAGATTTTAATATGGTTACAGATATTACCGAAGATGTAAAAGTGAGTGTGGAGACAGCCTACAGAGCAGATTACTCAGATCCTGCCCAGAGTCATTTTGTTTTTACCTATCGCATTACTATCGAAAATCAAGGTAATAAAACAGTTCAGTTGAAACTTCGGCATTGGGAAATATTTGATACAACTTATCCGTTGAAAGAGGTCGATGGAGAAGGCGTAACAGGAAAACAGCCCATACTTGAGCCTGGACAATCACATCAATACGTATCTGGGTGTAATCTTAAATCTGGTGTCGGTAAAATGGTAGGCTATTATACCATGGAACGCATCAGTGATGGCTATCAATTTAAGGTAAACATCCCTGAATTTGTATTGATCAATCCTATCAAATTCAATTAAGACTTTGTCGAGGCTTAGCTCCTGCTTTCTAAGGGGTCTCTATTATTTAAATTATATCAACAATGCCTTAGATAGACATCAAATACATTCTCCTTATGTTTTTAATGTTTATTCGGCGTTAATTAAAAAAACGGCAGCCACTTCAAGCTTAGGAAAATCTATAAACAGCTCCTTAACCTTGAAGAAATCAATGCATCGATCGCATCAAAAAAAACACATCAATACATTACTAATCTTGTGTTTCACCTGGGGATTTAATCTTTATTATAAGTTCATTATGATCCTGAATTTCATTCAAAAAATATCTTCAGCCAGATTAAATTCATTTCCACCCAAACAAAGGATACTACCTCGGTCAGAACTTGGGTAGTACCAACTCTACTCAAAAATTAGATTTGCATGAAAAAAAATTCAAAATTGACCCCAAGGCTTCTTTTATTCAGATCATACAACGTGATCTCTATGAAATGGTCATATTAGACCTCTCATGGTTGCACAAAGGATCTGACAAATTATCTAACGTTATTATCAGCAATACATCAACCACCAAAAGCAATCCTTTTTCTGAACATACATCTGATTCCCAAAAATCACCAATCATAGAAAAGCATTAGCAATGATTCAAAGATCTCATTCACTATTGATTTATTCCACATTGGGCTGGTTTTCAATTTAAAAATGGAAAAGCAGCATTTTATTCTAAAGAGTTGATCAGATATTTACGGTATTCTTTAAATTTGTAAGAAATTATTGAATTTAATGTCAGATCATCAAAACGAAGTTCCTAGTCTCCTCTCCCATCCTCAACTCCCAAAAAAAAATAATAAGGCTCTAAAAATTGGAATGACTTTAGCTCTAATGGCCATTGTATTACTTGCTTATTTTATTCAAGAAGAACAGCAACAAAATTTGCTTAAAGAAGAAGCTTTAACCACCGCATTTTTACAAATGGACTCTCTCTCTAATGAGCTAGATAAACGCATATTAACTATCTCGAAACTGGGTGGTGAGATAGATACATTGGTAGGTATAAAGCAAAAACTTGAAGAAGAAAAAAAGTATTTTCTAAATAGAGACCAACGACAAAAAATAACGCTAGGTACCCTCAGAGATAAAGTGGAAGGCTACCGCCAGTTGCTTTTTATCAAAGATGAAGAAATCAATCAATTGACTCAGATAAATGAGCAGCTCACAACTGAAAATATAGAATTAAAAAATGAAACACAGGTGCTCAATCAGTCAATCAATAATATAAAGCTTGAAAAAAAGGATCTCAATCAAAAGGTACAATTGCTTTCAAAGCTTAAAATTGAAGATTTTATCATTGCTGCAATCGATGTGAAGGGTAAAGAACGCTCAGACAGTTTTAGAAAAAAGCACATTAACCAGCTCCAAATTACTTTTGTGCTGTCAGAAAATGAAGTCGCACCCATCGAGGGTAAAAAGCTATGGATCCGTGTGGTCGCTCCGGACAACACTGTGTATTATGATGTGAATATGGGTTCGGGTTCCTTTACCTTTATAGGTAGAGAATTATTCTACACCGCTCAAAAAGAAATTCTTTATGACCGTTCCCAACAAAAAGTCGTAGTTTATTACGAAAAAGGTTCGCCTTACTTGATTGGACCACACACTGTAGAAGTTTACACGGACGACTATCTCGTAGGATCGGGAAGTTTTATTGTGAAAAGCTAGTCAAAAGAATTGATTTTTAATCAACATTAGCTATTTTTGCGCTTTATAATTACATTTTATAAATTTCAATATGAAAAAGAATTACGAAACAGTATTCATTTTAACTCCCGTTTTGTCTGACGATCAGATGAAGGATGCTGTTCTTAAATTCATAAGAGTAATTACTGATAATAAAGGCGAAGTCATCAATGAAGAGCATTGGGGATTGAAAAAATTAGCCTATTCCATCGATCATAAAAATACTGGATTTTATCATCTACTTGAATTTAAGGCAGATCCCTCATTGATTTCAAAACTAGAAATTGAACTCAGAAGAGACGAAAAAGTTATGCGATTTTTAACCGTAGCAATAGATAAGCATGCTCTTATTTACAACGAGAGAAGACGTAAAGGTGCTTTTAATAAGAAAGAAAATAAAGAGGAGACTGCAAAAAAATGACATTACAAAACGAACCAATAAATAACGATCAAGTACTTAAGAAGTACTGTAGATTTAAGAAAAGTGGAATCAAATATATTGATTACAAAGACGCAAATTTTTTACTGAAATTTGTAAATGACCAAGGTAAAATTTTGCCTCGTAGACTTACAGGTACTAGTTTGAAGTTTCAACGAAAAGTAGCACAGGCGGTAAAAAGAGCTAGACATATTGCTGTTTTACCATATGTAGCGGATTCTCTTAAATAAAATAGTTATGCATATAATATTAAGAGAAGACATCAAAGGATTGGGTTATAAGAATGACACCGTCAAAGTAAAAGCAGGATACGGAAGAAATTATCTAATTCCTAAAGGAGTGGCCATATTGGCCAGCAAATCCAATAGAAAAATGATAGATGAAAATATTCGCCAAGCCGCCCATAAAGCTGAAAAATCACTTAAAGATGCCCAAGCTCTTGCTGACAAAATCGGTGAAATGATTTTAGAAATCAAAACAAAAGCAGGAGAAAGTGGGAAGATTTTCGGAGCAATCACAGCCATTCAAGCAGCTGAGGCATTGTCAATTAAAGGCTTTGATATTGATAGAAAGAAAATAACGCTTTCCAAGGATATCAAACATATTGGGGACCATTCGGCAGTGATTGATTTACATAAAAATGTACATCATAAAATAATCGTAAGGGTAGTAACAGAATAATTACAAACTAATTGTATAGATTCATAAAACCTGGAATAATATTTCAGGTTTTTTTTGTTCTTTAGGTAGATTGATTATGAAATTTAAACTTGATTTCGATATTGCTAAGTCTGATGCTCACATCAACTATAGCCAGACCATTACCTCATTAGGTTCTTGTTTTGCGGACAATATGACAAAAAAATTATTAAAGCATAAGTTTAATGTTATTGATCACAAGTTAGGTACACTTTATAACCCCTATGCTATCTTTAAATTGATAAAAAAAGCCCTTTATAAAACATATCCTAAATCTGTTTTAATTGATAGCATGTATATGAGTTTTGATTTGCATTCTGAGATTCGAGCGGCCCACCAAACTGAATTTAGCTCCTTATGTGAAAGTAGAATGAATATGCTACATCAAGGCCTGAAAAAAAGTGAATGGCTGATAATCACCCTAGGTACTGCATGGACGCATACCCTTCTCAGTACAAATACCATGGTAGCCAACTGCCATAAACTCCCACAAACATTATTTAAGAAAGAATTACTGTCCGTCGACTTCATCCTTCAAGAGTTTAAAGAACTACAGGCATTACTCACTCCATTTAATCCTAAATTAAAAATCTTATTTACCGTAAGTCCTGTGAGACATACCAAAGATGGACTACACGAGAATACACTTTCCAAAGCTACACTCCATCTAGCCGTAAAGGAGATCGTCAAAAAATTTAGCCATTGTTATTATTTCCCTGCCTATGAAATCATGATAGATGAACTTCGCGATTATAGATTTTACAAAACAGATTTAATCCATCCCAATGAATTGGCCATTGACTATATTTGGGAGAAAATCACGCAGACATATTTTGATGAGACCACTTTTAAGTTTTATGAGGAATTGAAAGCATTATTAAAGTCCATTGGGCATAGGCCTTTTAACCCAAATAGTGATCAACATCAAAAATTCGTTATTGAAACATTGAATAAAACAAGAGCTCTATCAGACTCCATCGATCTTGCCACAGAAATTGAGCAGTTAACAAAATTATTAAGATGAGATTATTGATAATAATGCTTTCATTAGGACTGATATCTGGTTGTGACCCATCAAGTAAAACTACCAAAAATAAAATGGAAAACGCTGCTACATCAAATCGCCTCATCAATGCCTCATCTCCTTATCTCTTGCAGCATGCCAATAATCCTGTAGACTGGTATCCTTGGGGGAAAGAAGCGCTCTCAAAGGCCAAAAATGAAGACAAACCTATACTGATAAGCATTGGTTATTCTTCTTGTCACTGGTGTCACGTAATGGCCCATGAATCCTTTGAAAATGATAGCATTGCTGCTCTTATGAATGCAAACTTTGTAAATATAAAAATTGATCGTGAAGAGCGACCTGATATTGATCAAATATATATGGAAGCGGTGCAGGCCATGGGTATCAATGGCGGATGGCCGCTTAATGTCTTCCTAACACCCGATCAAAAGCCTTTTTATGGAGGTACTTATTTTCCTAGTCAAGGTTGGCGCGAATTGCTCATTAACGTGAAGACCGTTTTTGCTAGAAATAGAGATAAACTAGAGGAATCCGCTGAGGTATATACGAAAGCCATTAATGCCAATGTTTCGGAAAAATATCAATTATCACCCACAGCGATTACTCAAGAAAAAATAGATTCTGGTTATCAAAAACTCGCCCAATCATTTGACTTGCAATGGGGTGGATTAAAAAAAGCACCCAAGTTCATCATGCCCTCCCAATGGTCTTTTCTTTTGGATTTAGCTTATCTGAATCCCACCTTAAATATTCAACCCCACCTGGAGTTCACTCTGAATAAAATAATAGATGGTGGTATTTATGATCAAATTGGAGGTGGGTTTTCTCGTTATTCTGTCGATGAATTTTGGCATGTTCCTCACTTCGAGAAAATGCTCTATGACAATGGGCAATTATTGTCACTGTATGCCAAGGCCTATAAAATAAGCAGTAATGAACGTTATGCTTCCGTTATTGATGAAACCATCCAATGGCTGATTCGAGAGATGCTAGACGAGTCTGGTGGCTTTTATGCTGCCCTCGACGCTGACAGTGAAGGGGAAGAAGGTAAGTTCTATGTTTGGACCTATGATGAAATCAAGGAAGTAGCTAGTGAACACACTGCACTTATTGCTGCTTATTATGATATCCAAGAAAAAGGTAACTGGGAGTCTACCAATATTCCTCGTATGTTGCGCAGTGAAGATGACATTGCCACACAATTTGGATTAAACCTCATGACGCTTCAATCTATCATTACTCAATTTAAGCAACGAGCACTCCTCAAGAGAGCCGAAAGAATCCGACCGAATCTAGACAATAAAATCATTTCAGGTTGGAATGGGTTGACCTTGACAGGAATCTTAGAAGCTTACCAAGCTACAGGCAAAACCACTTATCTCACACTTGCCGAGAAAAATTATAACTTCATTCTTAAAAATTTATTAAAAGACGGTACCTTGATTCATATCTTCAATCTATCAACTCAAGGATTTGCGGAAGATTATGCTGCCATAATTCAAGCATTGATAAAATATTATGAAACGACTTTTGATGAGGAAGCGCTACGTATATCCAATAACTTAACCCTGCAGATGAACGAGCAATTCTATGACCCTCAAGAGAAATTATTCTTCTTTACGAGTATCCATGCTGAAAATCTCATTGCAAGGAAAAATGATCTTTTTGATAATGTTATTCCTTCTTCAAATTCTATGATGGCAGAAAATTTGTTGAAATTAGGTTTACATCTAGATAATGAAGCGTACAAAAAGCAAGCTTTTGACATGGTCAATCAGGTTTGTGAAATGATGGCTCAAGAAACAAGCTATCTGTCACAATGGGCCTCTGTAGCAACTTTGATGGTTAAGCCCATTCCTGAAATCGTCATCTTTGGAGACAATTATCAAAAAGTAACCACAACCCTCAATGCCCTTCATATTCCCCGTAAAGTAGTGGCTGCTTCGGCGATAGAAAGTGATTTACCCCTGCTGCAATATAAAACTGAAATCAAGGGTAAGACGGCCATTTATGTGTGTTATAATAAAACTTGTAAATTACCTGTGACCGACCTTGACGAAGCGTTGACTCAAATTTCATCTGAGTAGCCTGTCCATTTGCGCTATATTGAAGTCATACTGCCCATCCCTATCCCCGGCGTATTTTCCTATGCGGTTCCGGCACATGTCAAACAAAAAATCCTAATAGGGTGTCGGGTCATCGTTCCCTTTGGAAAGAGAAAATATTATACAGGTTTAATCTATGATACTGTGGATAAAGTTTCATCAAAATATGCAGTTAAAGAGATTTTTGAAGTTTTAGATATTGATCCCATTATCACCAAAGCACAATTAAAATTCATAGATTGGATTTCAAACTATTATATGTGTGCTCTGGGAGATGCCTACAATGCAGCCTTGCCTGCCGGTTTAAAATTAACGAGCGAATCCTATTTAGGTATTTTACCCAACATCGACATCAATTATGCAAGTTTAACAGATGCTGAAAAAATGGTTCTTACTCGCTTAAATAAAGAAAATATCTCCGCAGAAGAAGTTAAAAAAATCACAGGACTCAAATACCCTTTTCAATTGGTCAAAAGTCTCATTGATGCCGGGATCATCTATACCTTTGAAAAAATAAAAGATAAATACAGTCCGAAAATGGAAAATCGGATTAAACTCCACTCACATTATACCTCCGAAGAATCCCTGAATAAACTCTCAAAAACTTTAGATAAGTATCCCAAACAAATCCACGTTTTGATGACCTATCTAAAAGAGATTCCCGTATTAGAAGATACCGAATTAAATGATTTTGGCATCAGTAAAAGATCTCTCCAATCAGCAGGCATAAGTACTTCATCCCTAAATACATTGGTGAAAAATAAAATATTTGAAACTTGGGAGCATCAAATTGATCGATTTTCATTTGATCATGGACCCATCGCAGCACTTCCTGATTTGACAATGTATCAGCATCAAGCACTGCTCGAGATTCAAAAAAGTTTTGCTATAAATCCAACAACCTTATTGCGAGGCATTACAGGAAGTGGAAAGACAGAAATTTACATTACTCTGGTAGATCAAATCATAAAAAATGGAGGACAAATACTCATACTCCTACCTGAAATCGCGCTGACGACCCAAATAATTCAGCGGTTTCGGAGCTATTTTGGTAATCGATTTGGCGTCTACCATTCTCGATTTTCTGACAATGAACGTACTGAGATTTATCAGAACTGTTTGAATCAGAAGTACGACTTTGTCATTGGTGTGCGGAGTGCCGTCTTTCTCCCTTTTAAGCACCTAGAACTGATCATCGTCGATGAAGAGCATGAATACTCTTATAAGCAATACGATCCTTCTCCTAGGTATCACGCAAGGGACAGTGCTTTATATTTGGCCAAAATTCATCATGCAAAGGTGTTGTTAGGCTCCGCAACACCCTCCTTAGAAAGTTATCAAAATGCCATCAATGGCAAATTTGGATATGTAACGCTTAATCATAGGTTCAAAAATCAACCCTTACCTGAAATTAAATTTGCTGATTTCTCTAAGGCCAGAAAACAAAAAAAAATAAAAGGCCATTTTACCCTAGCATTGCTTGACCAAATCAAATCCAGTATAGTCGAAAACAAACAGGTAATTCTTTTTCAAAACAGACGGGGATACGCACCATATGTAGAATGTAATGACTGCAATCACATTCCTAACTGCCCCAACTGCGCCGTCAGTCTTACCTATCATATTTATCAGAATGAAATCATTTGCCATTATTGTGGATATAAAATATTTTTTAATGCGAAATGCGAAAAATGTCAATCGAATAAAATCAAGACCGTAGGCTTAGGAACTGAGCAAATCGAAGAAGAACTCTCAGTACTTATTCCTGATATAAAAATCAAGCGTATGGACCTTGACACTACGCGAAGTAAGCATGCTTATCAGCAAATCATTGATGCATTTGAAAGCAGGGAAATAGATGTGCTGATAGGTACTCAAATGGTAACCAAAGGACTAGATTTTGAACACGTAAACTTAGTCGGTATTTTTGATGCCGATCGAATCATTCATTTTCCTGACTTCAGATCACATGAAAGAGCATTCCAGTTGATTACCCAAGTAAGTGGTCGGTCAGGTAGAAAACATGATAGAGGTCAAGTGATTGTGCAAACGAACCAACCCGATCATCCATTATTATTACAGATAAAAGAAGGGCATTTGGATTTGATTTATGGACAAGAACTTGTTGAGCGTCAAAAATTCAAATATCCTCCATTCTATCGATTGATTAAAATCATAATTAAAGGAAAAGATAAAAATATAACACATCAGGCGGCAAATGCATTGAATGTAATACTTCAAAAAAACCTCACAGAGAAACTTATTCTCGGCCCTATTGAACCCGTCATCAACAAAATAAGAAATTACTACTTGTTTGAAATCATCATCAAAATTGAAAGAAAAACAATACATCTCAAATCGATTAAAGAATTCATTCAAGGATCTCGTCATACGTTATTAGCTTTGCCCTCATTTAAATCTATACTCATCCATTTTGATGTAGACCCAATATGATAAATACCGCTCATATTATCTTCTTATTGATGACCCTACTCATCCTGTCACATTGTAACGAATGCGACGACTGCGATGGATTTATCTCTGAACCTACCGCCTCTTTTGCCTTTATTGATGCGGACAGCTTAGTGTGGGTAGAAGATAATCTAGAAGTGATGACTGATTCATTGTTATTTACTGATTCTGTCAGTGACCAGTTGTCTCTCATCTCTGAATTTCTTGAAGATAGCCTCACCATCCTTAATGATAGTATTGAAAATGGAGGACTATTGGAAGCTGAGCAACTCCTGATAACTGATCAAATCATTTTGATAGACAGTCTGATCTTTATCAATGAAGAATATGATGCTTATTACACAACAGAAATCGATACATTGAACATAATAAAAACGGCTCTGGTCAGTGGAAATGTTTTGGTAGATACAGTATTCAACTTATTCAACAATCAATATCAAATGTTCGAGGAGCTAATCTCCCAATATGAGATCCCGTTAAATTATAATGACAGTCTTTCATCTTTGGGATTTAGTATTGCAGGTCATCTTTATTTTATCAATCTACATCATACCAACGAATGGGTGATCGATGTGCGTGGTAATGCCAGTGTCTCTATTTCTAAAATTGATACCGTAGCCTCCGCACACAATTTTGCCAATATCATTATTCAATGTGAAAATTCATCCTGTAAAGCAAATGAAATCGTATTTACTTGTTATTATTAGTTTGCTCTGTATCAACTCGGCCGTGGCTCAAGATGATAGCCTTTTGATCCAAAAGAGGTCATTTCAACCTAGAATATATTGGGATTATGGTCAAACATTAATGCTCTGGCAAGAGCGTTTTCAGAAATATGAAGGAGGCCTTGAATGGCTCGTTTTTGATAAAGTGCAAATTTTCGCTGAGGCGGGTTACACGAAAATTAATCCTAATAACCTTTACAAAAATATTGATTATCAAAGTGAAGGTCGTTTTTATAGACTAGGAATGGGCTATTTGGCTTATCTAGATGAAGTCAATCGATTGGGTTTAGGTGTAAGGTTCGCTGAATCGAGTTTCAAAGATGAAGGAGTTATTTTTATCAATTCTGAAACCATTAATAGCCCAGTGAGAGATGATTTTGAAAGATCTAATCTTCAATCAACTTGGATGGAAATTGTTTTGAATTCTGAAAAACAATTAAGACTGAAGAAAGACGTCCCTGGTTCTTATTGGAATAAATTCTTTTCGATAGGAATCATGATACGTTACAAAATGCTCTTAGACTATCCCAGTTATCAACCCATCGAAGTTTTCAGTATACCTGGTTATGGCAGACTCATCAACAAAAGAAATCTCGGTTTCAATCTATTTTTAAAAATTAATTTTTAAAAATTCCAGTCCTCGTTCATGTGATTTATGGCCTCATAAGATGTCAAGTCAAAGTGACAAGGGACCATGCTTATGTAGTTGTTTTTTATAGCCCACTCATCGTGATCTTGACCTTTATCGTCGTTGATTAGGTTACCCACCATCCAATAATAATCTCTCCCGTAAGGATCGACGCGCAGATCAAAATCTTCTTTCCATCGGGCTTGCGTCTGACGACATATTTTTATTCCTTTAATTTGCTCATCACTAATGGCTGGAATATTCACATTAAGAGCTGTGTTCTTAGGCAATCCTTTGTTAAGCACTTCTTTTACAATTTTTTTAATAAATGGTATCCCATGAGAAAAATTACACTTGGGATTATAATCACACAATGAAAAGCCTATCGCAGGAGTCCCTTCAATAGCTGCTTCAATCGCAGCTCCCATAGTACCTGAATATAAAACGCTGATCGAAGTATTGCTCCCATGATTGATACCACTGAGTACCAGATCTACGCGCCTACCTTTCAAAATATGGTGTTTAGCTAATTTCACGCAATCAGCGGGTGTTCCACTGCATTCATAAGCCTCAATATCTTTAAAAATTTGATTTTTCTTTACCCTCAACGTTTCACTAACGGTAATAGCATGCCCCTTACCTGATTGGGGGCTGTCCGGAGCGACTAAAATAATTTCACCTAGATCTTTAACAGTGGAAACTAATTCAAATATCCCTTTTGAAGTAATCCCATCATCATTGGTGATGAGAATTAATGGTTTTTTCATAATTAAATAGAATTGTAAAAGGCGATGATTCTGACCAAGTCTCTAAGCTCGTCTGTTTTTAACCTGTTTCTTTTTATGAAGGTTTGAAGTTCATTTTTCTTCTTCGCTAAAATCCTAAATAGATCCTTCTTTGATCCACTGAACTGAATAATTTTGCCTGCTTTAGTAAGAAAAAAAAAGTCATATCTCACGGAAGGTTGAGAAACAATGGGTAGACCATAACCGTAACCCAAACTGGAAGTTTCCATAACGATCCTTTCTCGAGACAATAAGGATAGAACACTTTCATATTGGAGCTCAAACAATATAGGGGTCATATAATTTGATGTATTTTTATAAGGAATGGTATAAAATTTACGATAGCTTTTGTAATCCTCATCATAAATTTCAAAATATATCAGTTTGTGACTTGAAAAGGCAATCACAGCTTCTTTTTTGACCAAAGTGATCATATTGGTGGGAAAATCATACTTAATCTCACCGGAAATCGTATCTTGATCCGTAGTCACTACAATCCCCTTGTGCCACTCATCAGATGACAGCTGACCCAAGGACCAGGTCGAATAGCAAAGGAAAGCAATAGTAACAATAACGCGCATACTATTTCAATATATCATGTCCCATGCGATCTCGCTTGGTTTCTAAATATTTTTTATTATGGGCATTGGGGTCTACTTCAATAGAGATATTTTCTACTATTTCTAATCCATATCCAATCAACCCCACCCGCTTTTTTGGATTGTTAGTAATGAGTTTTAGCTTTGAAATCCCCATATCTCTAATAATCTGTGCTCCCACACCATAGTCTCTCTGGTCTCCCTTAAATCCTAAATACTCATTGGCCTCGATCGTATCCATACCACCCTCTTGAAGTTTATAGGCCTTCAGCTTATTGATTAGGCCAATACCCCTACCTTCTTGATTCATATAAACAACGGCTCCCCTACCTTCTTTTTCAACCATCCTCAAGGCGCTGTGAAGTTGTGTACCGCAATCACATCTACAAGACCCAAAAATATCGCCCGTAACACAAGAGGAGTGTACTCTGACCAAAACGGACTGATCAACTGTCCACGATCCTTTATAAAGTACCAAATGATCATCTCCTGTATTGGTTTGTCGGTAAGCTTTGAGCTTAAAGTCACCAAAATCTGTAGGAAGATTGACATTAATTTGCTCCTCAATCAGTGATTCGTTACTTAAACGATAGGCAATAAGATCATCTATTGATACCAACTTTAATTTGAACTTATCTGCAATAATTCTAAGATCTGGCAACCGGGCCATGGTACCATCTTCTTTGAGCACTTCTATTAAAACACCTGCGGGCCTCAGCCCTGCTAAGCGGGCAAAATCTATAGCTGCCTCAGTATGCCCGGCTCTTCTTAGGACACCCCCTTCTTTGGCTTTTAAAGGAAAAATATGGCCGGGCCTTCCCAAATCATTGGGTTTGGTGTTAGGATCTGCCAATGCCCGAATGGTCAAGGACCGATCCGAAGTAGAAATCCCAGTACTTGTATCTTTACTGTTCAAGTCAACACTTACCGTAAAGGGCGTCTCATGAAGGGCTGTATTCTTACCAACCATGAGATCAAGTTGAAGCTCATGACACCTAGCTTCCACCAAGGGTACACATAATAAACCACGTCCTTCTCTAGCCATGAAATTGACAATTTCAGGAGTGATTTTCTCTGCTGCACAAATAAAATCTCCTTCATTCTCACGATCTTCATCATCTACCACTACAATGACTTCCCCATTTTTTATAGCGGCTATGGCTTCCTTGATTGCATCAAGCTTAATATCTTCTTTCATACACTTGTTTTAACTAAATTAAGAATGATTATTTTACGGTTACGTTCCCTATAATTTTAGCGATTTCCATTTCGGTTTGCTTCAACTCACTAATTTCATCTAATAAAGCATCTACATCCCCTTCAATAGCAGTTTTTAATTTTTCATTTTGAACCTCAATAAGATGTTGTATCACCCTAAACTTAAGACGTAAAATATTTGAATAAGTGAGATCTTTAATAAAATCTTCTTCCAAGGGTATCTCAATATGGTATTTTTCCTTCCAAAATTCACTAATTTCATATTTTGGAGCACATAACTCTATGATGGTTTTCTGTATTTCTGGATCGTCAATAGATAAGAAATATTCAAAATTTAAGGGCAATTGGTCCTTATTTCGTTGAACCATGACCTTGAATATTTTATTATAGATTGGATGTGTAAATTCAATGTCTTCAGACTCACTGATAAAATAATCCCATAAAGTCATTTCATTTTCATCCGTCTTTTGGATGATCTCATCTCCATAATTTAAAAGTACTCTAATGCTTTCTTTTTCTTGATGTACAATGATTTTTGAAAAATCAGTAACTGCTACTTCTTCTGATTCCAAAGGAAGGATCCCCGAAGCTTCCTCAGTATCATTAAATGTATTTTGGTTTGATCTCTTCTGAGTAATTAAAATTTTATTTTGCTCTGCGATCAAGATGGCCTCACTGATTTGTAACAAATCGCTGCATTCTTTCAAATAAACCGATCTTTTGATGGCATCCTCGATTTTGGAGATGCTTTCTACAATGTCTCGGACTACTCCCGCCTTCTTAATCGGATCATCCTTAACGTCATCCATCAATAGCCCTGTTTTAAATTTTATAAAATCAACCGCTCCTTCCGTTAAAAAATGGACATAAGCAGTGGCTCCTAACTTATGACTGTAACTGTCTGGATCCTCACCATCAGGAAAAGTAACGGCCCTGACATTAAGTCCTCCTTCTAAGATAATATCAATACCTCTAAATGAAGCACGTATACCTGGCGCATCTCCATCATAAAGCACGGTTACATTCTGGGTATATCTTTTGATGAGTTTTACTTGATCTTTCGTCAAGGCAGTACCTGAGGAGGAAACTACATTTTTGATACCCAACTGATGCATAGATATTACGTCCGTATAACCTTCTACTAAATAGCAATTGTCTTCTTGTCTTATTTGTTGCTTAGATTGGAACAAGCCATACAGGACCCTACTTTTATTATAAAGTTCTGTTTCGGGTGAATTTAAATATTTTGGCTGATTTTTGGCTGCGTCTGATACAAGGATTCTGGCACCAAAAGCAATTGTTTTACCCGTGACGTTGTGGATGGGAAACATCACCCGGCCTCTGAAACGATCGTATATTTTATTTTCTTTACTTACAATCAAACCTGCTGCTTCCAAATTTTCTTTTGTAAACCCGCTTTTGATCCCTTTTTGATGAAAATGATCCCAAACATTCAAGCTATAACCCAAATTGAATGATTCGATGATCTCATCGGAAAAACCACGTTCTTTGAAATAACTTAAACCAATGGACTTGCCCTCCTCATGTGAATGCAATAAGTTTTGAAAATAGTCGGTGGCAAATTTCAATACAATGTATAAGCTCTCACGCTCATTTTGCGCTTCTTGAATCTCATCTGTTTGTACTTCTTCCTCAATAGCAATATTATATTTGGCCGCCAAGTATTTGAGCGCTTCAATATAACTTAAGCCGTCTACTTCCATGACAAAAGTAATGGCATCTCCACCTTTTCCTGAACTGAAGCATTTAAATATCCCTTTAGAAGGTACCACATAGAAGGAAGGCGTTTTTTCGGCCGTAAAAGGACTCAATGCTTTCAAACTTGAACCCGATTTCTTTAGATTTACAAAATCACCAACCACCTCGGCAATATCCATTGCCATTTTTATGTCATCTATTGTTGAAGGTTTAATCATTGAATAAAGTAATTCTTTTTCAAAAGTAACACTTATAGATTTTTGATGAAAACAAGTCCTGAACTAAACTTGTATAAAATTAGCATCCAAAAAATGGCCGTAACAAAAAAAGCCCTACTTAAAGCTCTCAGCAATGTACAAGATCCTGATTTAAAACAAGATCTCGTCACTTTAGATATGATACAGAACGTCAAAATTAAAGGAAAAAATGTCTATTTTGATGTCGTATTGACGACACCTGCCTGCCCTTTAAAAGAATTAATAAGAAAAGATTGCGAGGAGGCACTTTTGGAGGCCTTCGATACAACAGTCTCTTTTTCTATAAATATGACCTCAAACGTTACAACTATCAGTGATAGAGGTCCCCTTCTCCCTCAGGTGAAAAACATCATTGCGGTGGCTTCCGGCAAAGGTGGTGTTGGTAAATCAACCACCACAGCAAACTTAGCTGTCGCCTTAGCAAAAATAGGTGCCAAGGTGGGCATCATTGATGCCGATATTTTTGGACCAAGTATCCCCACCATGTTCAATTGTGAAAATGAACAACCCTCCTTAAAAGTAGAAGGTGGACGTAACATGATAATTCCTATCGAACAATATGGAGTACAATTAATGTCTATTGGCTTTTTAACGCCTACTGAGGACGCCGTCGTGTGGCGAGGACCAATGGCCAGCTCAGCGCTCAAACAATTCATTAGCGATACCAAATGGCATGATTTGGACTATCTCTTCATCGACTTGCCCCCCGGTACCAGCGATATTCATTTGACCTTAGTTCAAACCATACCTGTGACGGGCGTCATCATCGTCACTACTCCACAAAAAGTAGCCCTGGCAGATGCGCAAAAAGGACTAGCAATGTTCAAACAACCTCAAATTAACGTTCCGATTCTGGGAATTGTTGAAAACATGGCTTTTTTTGCTCCTGAAGAGTTACCTCATAACAAATACTTTATCTTTGGGAAAGAAGGGGGTGCCAAGTTTGCAAAAAAGAATGATGTAACTCTTTTGGGTCAAATTCCAATTGTCCAGTCTATCAGGGAAAGTGGTGACATTGGATATCCCGCAGTGATGACCCAAGGAATTACAGCTGATGCTTACAAAGAGCTTGCTGCAGGGTTAGCAAGACAAGTAGCCATCAGAAATGCCAAAGGGAATGAGACACAAGTCGTTGAAGTTACCGTTTAGTAAATAATGAGTTCAGATTTAAAAGAAAGAGTAGAGTTCGCATTGAGTAGTATTAGACCTTATTTAGAGGCCGACGGTGGTGATGTGCGGGTAGTAGAAATTAAAAAAGATACCGTGATGCTCGAGCTTTTGGGAAATTGCGGAACCTGCCCCATGTCTACCATGACCCTCAAAGCAGGCGTTGAAGAAGCTATTAAACGCGTGGCTCCAGAAATCATGCATGTCGAAGCATCGAATCTGATGCATGAGTCATGATGCTCATTTGATATTTTATTTACAAATTAATGTGCATGCGATTAAGCAGGCTCTTGTTCATAACGATTCTTTTTTCAGTCTTTGACGGCTTGGGTCAGAAAAGATGTGGATTAGATGGTTTTAATAGTCCTGCAGAGACAACAGAGCAGTTCGAAAAGTGGCTGTCAGACTATAAAAAAAATGGCCTTATCTTATTTAATAGTCCTAGAAAAGCCAAGGAAATCTTTCAAATACCTGTCGTTTTTCATATCATCCACCGTGGGGAAGACCTAGGAATAGGCACCAATGTCTCCGAAGAGAAAATCTTAGAACAATTGTCTATCTTAAATGACGATTTCGGAAGATTAAATAGCGATCAAACACTCACACCACTGGAATTTTTAGATGCGGCAGCCGATACTGAAATAACCTTTATTTTGGCGAAGCAAGATATTGAAGGTCTACCGACGCAAGGAATCACCAGACAACAAGGTTCTCAAAATACGTATAAGTTTTCCGAAGATAAGATCTTGTATGCAGAAAATTACTGGCCTGCAGAAAACTATCTCAACATTTACATTGCCGACTTGGAAGGCTATCTAGGTTGGGCAAATTTTCCATTTTCAGATTTAGAAGGTACTAACGAAATCAATAATGACAGGTTATTGGATGGGGTAGCTATTGATTACCAATGGCTAGGAATAAACAAAAATACGGGAAGTTTTGATAGTTATGGCAGAACGCTTACCCATGAAGTCGGGCATTATCTGGGTTTAAGACATATCTGGGGAAATCTGCAAAATTGTGATGCAGATGATTATTGTGAGGATACCCCTTTACAATCTACTTCTTACAGCGGAACATGCCCCTCTGATGCTGCGATCAGTTGTGAGACCTCTGACATGTATTCTAATTTTATGAATTATACAGACGATGCGTGCATGAATATTTTCACTCAAAATCAAAAAGAAAGAATGCATGTCGTTTTAAATAACAGCCCGCGCCGTAATACCTTAATGCATTCTCCCGCCTTAGACGACCCCATCATAGCTCTCAATGATTTGGGCATAAAGACCTTTAATGCCATCCGTTTGAGTGATTGTAATAGTCTCCTCTCACCAAAGATTGATGTCCGAAATTATGGAACCAACGCCATTGAAAATTTCTTGATCTCATTTTTCTTAAATGATTTGTTGATCGAAACCATTGAAATAAATGAGCGATATGAACCTCTGGAGACCGCTACCATCAACTTTCAATTGATTACGCTGAATGATTTATCTAACCCGGTTCTGACCTTCGAAATTGGTTTAGTTAACCAAACTGAAGATGGAAATTTGTCAAATAATGTATTAAGTTCATCTCTTCCAAACTATGCGACAGCAACCTTACCCTTTGTTATGAATTTTGAAGGAAATATTGAATTCGAAACGGCACTAGAGCAGGGTCAAATGAGCCATTGGGATACTGTCCATTTTAATACAAGTGATGACCTCAATCGAGCCCTCTCTATCGATTTTACAGCTGATACTACTGCATTAGGATTGTTTGATTACTTATTCACACCTAATTTTAATTTAAGTAATTACTCAATCCCCCAAATTTCATTCAACTATGCCTATCAAAGTACAGGATTAGATTATGAACAAGACGGTCTCATTGTTGCACTCTCTTATGATTGCGGTCAAAACTTTTATTCAGAAGATTATCTGGTTGAATTATATGGTACAAATCTAGCTACAGTAAGTTCAACGAGCTCGTCATTCTTTGCTCCAAAAGATTCTTCAGAATGGAAAAATATAACGATCGATTTGATGGCTTTCCAAAAAGAAACAAGTCTTCAATTTGCCTTTATTGGCCAATCAAGTACGGCTTCACAACTATATCTGGATGACATCAATGTAATTGATCTTGCCGATTTTGACTATGATCTGCATTTGGATACTCAAAATGAAGTGCCCTTAATTACTTGTGAAAATAAGCAAACAATTGGCCTTAATCTTGAGAATAGAGGTAATCAAATACGCAGTGATATTAGCCTTAATGTCTCTGTGAACAATATTCTTGAGTCTTCTAAAGTCATCACTAGCTCACTAGAACCCGGTCGATCTATCTCATATGAACTAGTTGTAGAGGGGTTAGAAACAGGCTTATCTAACTTTAAAGTTTGGGTCTCAACCCCAAATGGACCCACAGATCAAAACTTTGATAATGATACCCTTCAGTGGTCTACAACCCTCAATGATCTTGAAGTAGACTTACCTATCAGGTTGGATTTTGAAGATGCTCATGACTGGATCGTCACCAATCAGGAAAATAACCCCATCTGGGAAGCTACGAGTTTTGAAAAAAATACCTTTTTGATGGCCAAAGGCTATGAAAATATAGATTTAGGAAATGAAAGTTGGTTCATAAGCCCCTTATTATTTTCCGATTATTTAGATAGTTTAAGTCTTCGATTCGATTATGCTTACAAGAGAACACTAAATAAAAATGATCGACTGAGCGTTCTCATCTCTATAGACTGTGGAGCTCATTTTGATTATGTGCTTTTTGACAAAAACAGCGAGCAGCTAAGCGATATTCTTTCTGATGAGGGCTTCCTTATGGAAGCAAATTCAGTCTGGCAGAATGTATTCATTGATCTTAATGATTTTTTGGTTGAGGAATCACTCCGCATCGCCTTTGTTTTTAGCAATGGCAATGGCAATAATTTATATTTAGATAATATTGAGTTCTTAAATACTGGTAACTCGGAACGTCCACAGTTTGAGGACTGGGTCAGCTGCTACCCTAATCCAGTTTCAGACTACTTGAATCTCAGCTTTCATTTATCAGAAAAACAAGATGTCACCGTTCAACTTGTTGACATTTCAGGTCAAATACACCAAAAACTAGAGTACACTCAGTTATTGAATGAAACCGTGCAATTAGAGGTCCAAGACCTATCTGGGCTCTTTTTCCTAATAGTTACCGGACCCTATGAGCATTTTATTGAAAAAGTTATCATTAAGAACTGAAGGATTCTTTAGACTAAAGTTTTTAGAGTCAAGCCTAAAGTCTATTTTTGTCATCCTATGCCGAGCAAAAATTTAATCATTCTTTTTGGTGGTCGTTCGGTTGAGCATGAGATCTCTCTGCAATCTGCGACCAATGTGGTCAAGTATATTGATCCATCACATTTCAATCTTTCTGTGATTGGCATATCCAAAAGAGGCAATTGGTTTTTACTTGATCATCCCGAGCAAGGTATTGAAACAGGAAAAGAAATTTCCTTGTCTTTATCTGCAACCCATCCTCATTTTAAGATCAAAGCCTCTGGCACATCCATTGCCATTCAAATTGTGTTCCCTATACTTCATGGAACAGATGGAGAAGATGGCAGTATACAAGGTCTGATGCAATGTTTGAATGTCATCCTTATCGGATCAAGTGTATTGGGTTCGGCTATCTCAATGGATAAAATTGTATCAAAAAAACTTTTGGAACATGCGGGTGTTCCGGTAGTTCCCTACATGAGCTTTACCAAAGATGAAGAGATCTCTTTCGATAAAATCAAAAACCAACTGGGACTGCCATTTATCGTTAAAGCAGGTAATTTGGGCTCTAGTGTTGGTATATCAAAGGTAAATACGTTGGAAGACTTTGATGATGCCCTCACGGACAGTTTCAAATATGGACATGAAATTCTCATAGAATCCTTTGTGAAGTGTCGGGAACTTGAATGCGGAATCATAGGAAATGAGGCGCTTTCATCTACCCTTTCAGGTGAAATTATCCTTTTGAAAAATTACGATTTCTATACCTATGAGGCAAAATATCAAGATGAATCAGCCATAAGCGTTGAGATTCCTGCTCAAATCCCTATCGCAGTTCATCAACAAATAAGAGCCCTTTGTGAAAAAGCATTTATAATCTTAAAATGTAACGATTTTGCCCGTGTTGATGTTTTTCTGACACAAGAGAATGAGATATTCATCAATGAGATCAATACCATCCCTGGATTTACAGATGCTAGTATGTTTCCTGGTCTTTGGAAAAACATGGGTATCTCCTACCCCGAACTCATATCTAAAATAATTGAGATCGGTGAGGCGAGATGGCAGCAAGAGCAGCAATACATCACCGATTTAAATAGCCCCAATTAATAAAAAGATGCTGCACAAAATATTTAATTTTTTTAAAAGTATTGTGGTACCTAGCTCGATACTACAACTCCTGAAACAGCTACTATTTCTGACTGTGACTGGTATTTTAGCCACTTTTATATTTTTCTACATCTATCTACCAATCACTACAAATCATGGTGATACGCTGACTGTTCCCAATATTACAGGGGTTCATGTAGATGATCTTGACGATTATTTATCACTCAGAAGTCTTCGATATGAAATCAGCGTTGATTCAGGCTATTCATCGGAAATTCCACCATTGACCGTTTTGAAACAATTTCCCATGCCCAACGCTAAAGTCAAGGAATTCAGGAAAATATACATCACATTGAATTCAACAGACCCTCCGATGGTAAAAATGCCTGATTTAACGAATGGCTCATTGAAAAATGCCCTGATGATCTTGAATAACTTTGATTTGAAATTTGGTAAAACCAGATATGTAGCTGATTTAGCCTTCAATGCCGTCCTGATTCAAAAAATGAATGGAGAAGAGGTTATTCCTGGTACAAAAATACCTAAAGGATCAGTGATTGACTTAACTATTGGTGATGGATATGGCAATTCTAGCCTCGAATCTCCTTACCTCATCGGTTTAGATGCCGATATTGCACAAGTTACCATAACTGGTTCGGCCTTAAAGTTGGGAGCTATTGTATACCAGAACATAGATACTGCCGTTTTAATATCTATGGATGAATTTGACATTGCAGATACACTCAAGATTTCAGTTGAGGTCGGCCAAGTTGTCGATCAGTATCCATCTCCTGGCGAACCTATGGTCATTAAAGAATCCGTAAATTTATGGATCTATCATCCTGATTCATTAAATCATAACCCTTAAGATAGCAATAATGATGCGCTACATTATGGTTTGTCTAATTCTTTTGCTTCAATTTTCATTGTGGGGTCAAATCCAGCTAAAACCATTGAAAAGTATCAATGAGCCACGTTCCAATGGTAGAAAAGATCAAATTCTCAATACTTTGAATTTACCATTCTGGGATGATTTTTCGCAATCTCGAAATGTTCCTGACTCTCTTTTGTGGGAAAGTGGCAATTCTGTTTTTGTTAACAACAACCTGGCCATTCATCCGCCCTCTCAGTACGTGGCTACCTTTGACGGCACCAACATGAACGGTAATCCTTATGCCTTGAATAGCCTTTTTAATGGCGCTGGTGACAGCTTGATCACCCATCCTATCGATCTCAGTAAAATAGCACCCTCAAAAAGGTCTCAAGTACGCTTAAGTTTTTATTGGCAACTCTTGGGCAGAGGTGAAATTCCCGAATTGGAAGACTCCTTGACCGTCATGTTTTGGAGTATCGACAGTGCTTGGGTCTTGCAGGATCTTTTTCCAGAAGATGAAACCCTTTTTTCTCTTGTAGGTGGTTTGGATCAGTTAAGCTTAGATGCAGATAGTCTGCCGAGCTTTCAGCAAATAATTATTCCTGTATCAGGCAGTGAGTTTTATCACCCTTCTTTTAAAATTAAATTTCAATCTTTCAGCAGTCTCAATGGTATTTATGATACTTGGAACCTTGACTATATTTATCTTAATGAAAACAGAGACTTAGATGACTTTAGTCATCAAGATCGTACGCTCTCTACAGCGCCTAGCTTACTTTTCAGTCCTTATTATGAAATCCCATTGAAACAATACCTATCCGACCCCAGTAGTTACATCACCCCTCAATATACCACAGCCAATAACCTCTATGCACTGCCCAGCCCCTTGGAGTATGTCCATAGCCTGAACAATCAAACCAATGGAAATACCATTTCAACAGGAAGCGTCGCCCTGTTCAGATTATCTGCTTTAGAGGTGGGAAGGAAAGTAGAAGGATTGAGTATGAAAGCCTCTTTAATCAATACAGAAGATGATTCAGCAGTGATTGAATCTACTTTTACCTACAATACAGGGGATAAGTTTTTGTATGAACAAATCAGTACAGAAGGAGATACACTTTTTTCAAATACTAATTTGCGGACCAATGACACCCTTCGGCAGTATTACCAACTTAATGACCATTATGCCTTTGATGATGGGACGGCAGACTTTGCTGCAGGTATCAATTTTATGACGGGTAAGTTGGCGGTTCGTTTTGTAGTCAATGAACCTGATACGTTGACGGGCATGCAAATTAATTTTCCTTCCGTTAATCCAAGTTCAAATGGAAAGGGCTTAGAACTAATGGTTTGGGGTGAATTATTAGATTCAGGAGTACTCCATCGTCAATCTTTTCAAATTGTCAACAATGATCGACAAGACTTTAATGAAATTGTCTTTTCCCAAAATATCTATGTCAAGGATACCATCTACATCGGATTTAAACAGTTTACCGAAGATTACATCGGCGTGGGATTCGATAAAGACAACACTTTAGGAATGACCGCCATTTTTTCGAATACAGGGACTGAATGGGAACAAAATACGCGACTTCAAGGATCCCTAATGATAAGAGCCGTATTTGGCGAGGTCAATAACTTCATATTGGGAACTGCTAAAAATAAATTGGAAGCACGCATCTACCCAAATCCATCGGATGGGCTCATCAATATTTCTGAGGCCTATGATCATTATTTTTTATATGACTCATCAGGAAAAATTATGACTCTCGGAGATTTTAATCCTATTTTAGATTTCAGAGCCTATCCAAAAGGTGTATATTTATTAAACTTACAACGTGGATCAAGTTTGATTACTCAAAAGATACTTATCGAAAAATAATTATGGATATTGAGGTTTCAGAATTAAAAACCAGATTAAATAAAAGTGAAACTCTCAACTTTTTTGATGTAAGAGAGCCTTGGGAGCATGAAGAATCTAATATTGGCGCGCAATTGATACCCCTTACCAGTATTCCAGACCAACTTGATGAACTCAGTCCTTTGAAAGATCAAGAAATTATTGTCCATTGTAAGACGGGAGAGAGATCAAACCAAGCCAAAATATTTCTTGAGTCAAATGGGTTTACTCAAGTCAGAATTCTTCTGGGAGGCATTGAAGCATTCCTAGGGTAGCTTTAGGTAAATTTTATTAGTAAAACCTGGGCCTATCATCTTTTCCGTAATTTGGATATAAATAGATTTTGTGATATCTATCATACATATGAGGTGATTGAGCTGATCAATTAATCATTGGAGGGGTAATAGATAGGGCTTAATTCTTTGGGAAATGTGATGATTTTTAAAAAAAATAACCTTCACAAAAAAGCCTTACGTGAATACTATTCAAAGAGTTACGCAGGGTTTGCCAAGTTTTATAATCCAAAAGCACAAAAAAAACCAAGTGAATTTATCATCTTGGTTTTTCTTCTTCATATAAATTGGCTTATACCTATAAACAAAGAACACCCAAATGTTGCTAATGGTTGGAAGGGTGCATAAAACTTCTCAAATTAATCAGCCACGGGGATTCCCATCATCCCTCTTTGAGGTGCCCAGTTACCATGAATTACCTTCCAGCCATCATTAGTTCGAGTCCAGACACTAGAAGCGCGGGTTCTGTACGCAACTTCTTCGCCCCCGTCTACCGAATATCCTCCTTTAGCGTAAAAAGACAAAACAGCCGTACTCATGTCGGGTGAGAATTGACTGTGAAAATCATATAACTCTAAGGCACTCCATTTCACATTTGCTCCATCCATCACCTTAGCTGCGTCAAATTTGTAGAAGTCTTCTAGATTTGAATCCCCCGTGTACATGGGATTATTGGCATCCATGAGTGATAATGCAGTTTCTTGATCCCCTCCGGTGATCGCTACTTGAAGTTTATTTTGCATTTCAATCAAAGTTCTTACGATTTCTTCTTTGTTGTTGTAATGCCAGTACTTCTGTGCACTTACCAAATAGGGTGAACCTCCCGCATGAGCAAAATCTACCGCCTTGAGCTGATTGTCTAAGGCGTTTTGATAGTTACCTAATTCAAACTCTATCTCAGCCATGGTGTCATAAATATTGGGTCCATCGTGTAGGGTGATCGATTTTTGTCCGCTCTCCATAGCCTTAGCGTAATCAGCTGCTACATCTTCCCCGCGACCATAGCCATAGGTAATTGAATTGAGGACCGGTGACGCATATTTAGGGAATTTTTCTGCAAAAGCTATACTGGCATTTACATCTTCTCCTAGTGAAAAGTAATTAAACATCGGACTGTTGGGATAGACTGCTAAAGCCGCATTTAATTTTTCTTTTACTTGACCCTCACTAGCCCTCAGAATATCATACCAAGCTTTTTCCTCATCCGATAAACTCGAACGATCTATGCTGCCTAATTTGTCCTTTCTAGACCCCCAATCTTTATTTGCACTGGCAAGTCCCGCAATGATGATTTTTGCACATCCACAATCTGGGTCCAAAGTTAGGGCAGCTTTGGCTTGACCCAGAGCAATTAAAGGCTCCACATTTAATCGAGATTCGAGTGCCTCATTTGCGATTATGGCGGCCTTTTTTGAACAAGATGTTTTGGCAATCCATTGGGCATGGGAAGTCAATCCAAAAAGTAAACAAGTGATAATTAATAAATTTTTCATCCGTCTGATTGGTTTTATGTTTGAAGTAAAAATGTGTTTTAGTCGTGATTTTACATGTCTAAATCAAATACAATAATAACTAAAATTATTACTTTACTCAAATATTTTTAAAATACTCATTAATAGATAGTTATAAATATATAATTTTGAAACCAAATTATCTTTGGGACTTTACTAAAAGAAACACAACTTATTATATATCAATTAATTAAATCTAAGTAAATCAACTAAAGCTAGAATTTTTTCGTTAGAGTGAATTTTTATCTAGAACTGCCCAGCTTTTACTTTACCAAACCGACCAAAAGGTGCTGATAAAGTTACTGGTTCCTTATGGATTTGGCGCAACCTCTGCTTCCCTTCTCACTTCGAAGTATTTCGCTTTGTTGAGTTTTTGACTATGAAATATTTTCTAAATGACGGGTGTCATTAGAGGCTACTAATGAAAAATGATTTCCATCATAATTGACTTGATATCTGCACAGGTTGGTATGTTCAAAACTTTCCATTTTACTCAAAGAATCATACAGCAACCAAGAAAGTAAAATCCGTATGGCCCGTCCATGCATACAAATCAAAACTTCAGATTCATGATTTTGTTTCATGATATGAGCGATGGCCTCTCGCTGACGTGCCATCACTTGATTCGGAGATTCCCCTCCTGGAAACACGCGATCGTAATCCCCTTTTTGCCAATCACCCAAAACATCAAAATGTTTTTTTTTAGTTTCTGGGGTAAATGACTTCCCCTCTTGATCCCCCCAACTGATTTCATTGAGTCCGGTTAATGATTCATAAGGAACCCCTTTATTTATAAAATGTATCACCGACTCTTTGGTCCGTTTTAATGCCGACACATAAATTTTGTCCAATGCCAACGTTTGGTAAGTTTCAAAAAAGGCGTTCCCCTGTGCCCGCCCTTGATCATTTAATGAAGCATCAATGCCTTGCCCTTGGATGCGTCCTGTTTTATTGTAAGCGGTTTCGCCGTGGCGAATGATGTGTATGGTTTTTTTATTCAAAATTAACTGCCGATTTGAGAAAGCAAAAATATGATTTTTCCATCGAATTCTATAAAAGATGAATCCATCCGTTAATGAAAATGTCTCAAGAAGGATTAATACACATACCACTAAAAGCAAAAAATGAGAGAATTGTTGACCGAATGAACCCAATATAAGCGTCTCGTTGTATCTTTGAGAGCAAAATCTCCTATGTTTCCATCAACCCATACAGTAGACATGTTAAATGCGGCAGGTAAAGACACCTTGGTCGCACATTTGGGGATCGAAATCATGGAGGTTGGCGTTGACTTCATTTTGGCAAAAATGCCCGTCGATCATCGGACAATACAACCTATGGGTTTGTTACATGGCGGCGCTTCTGTCGTCCTTTCTGAAACCTTGGGAAGCCTTGCCGCTTCTTTATTAATTGATAAATCTATTGAATTTCCTGTTGGCCTAGAAATCAATGCCAATCATATTAAATCGGTAAAATCAGGCTATGTATACGGTAAGGCTAGCCCTATTCACGTAGGAAGAAGTACGCAGATATGGCAAACAGAGATTAGAAATGAAGCTGGAAAATTAGTTTGTACCAGTAAGCTTACCGTAGCGATAATTAAAAAGGATAATGGCTCTGCAAACCACTAAGACCCATTTAAATACCCTAACCTTTGAGACGCCGTCAGCGCTTTGGAGTGCCTTGATGGACAGTGCCTACCCAGTGGCTATTTGGCGCCTTCCCAATGACCCTTATGTACATGGAATTTCAGATTTAAGACCTCAAATACAAAAACATCAAAAGCTAGAAGATGCCGGTACGGGCTTTTATATCAATCCTTTTTTAAAGCATCATCCGAGTGAGCCACAGCTGATCAAAGGTGATTTGATTATTAAATGGCATCAAAAGAAATGTGTACAAAACTCCCTTGATCCGCTGCTGAATGATCGAGAAATTTCCGATTTTCAAAAATCCATGGGGAATACCCATCGAGCCCTTCACCAAAAGATAGAAAACTCCGCTCATGGATTTCGTAGCGATGTCGTTGAAGCTGTTCAATGTATTAAGAAAGGTATCTTTGACAAAGTCGTTTTATCTCGATTTGATGATCAAGCCTTGCCTGCAAATTTTGAGCTCATGAAAGCCTTTGAAATGGCTTGTGATACCTATCCAAATGCCTTTATCTATTTAGTTTCTACCCCCAATTTTGGCTGTTGGTTGGGGGCTACACCAGAAACCTTACTTGAAATCAAGGACCATCAATTCAAAACCGTTTCTTTGGCAAGCACCCAAAAACTGAGAGCTGATCAAACTATGAATGAGGTCCTTTGGATGCAAAAGGAAATTGAAGAGCAGGCCATGGTCAGTCGATACATCATCGATTGCTTCAAAAAAATAAGACTGAGAGAATATCTAGAAAATGGACCTAAAACAATTCAAGCAGGTCGTATGGCACATCTAAAGACCATTTATCAGGTAGATATGGAAGCGGTAAATATGCCTGAACTCGGCAGCACCATGCTGGAGCTTCTCAATCCTACATCAGCGGTTTGTGGCATGCCCTTGCAACCTGCACTGGACTTCATCAAGAAACATGAAAAATACGATCGTGAATTGTACGCAGGATTTTTGGGGCCTATCAATATCTCGGGTTATACCCATCTGTTTGTCAACCTCAGATGTATGAAAATCATGGGAAATACCGGACGGTTTTATGCCGGTGCAGGTATTACAGAAGATTCTAATCCCGAAAAAGAATTTGAGGAGACCCAGTTAAAAATGCAAACTTTGAAAAGAATTGTATTTCAGTCATGAATCAAATTCATTTTGATACTTCTGAAATTTGTTATCAATTAGGCATTCGAGATGCGGTATTTTCTCCAGGGTCACGCAATACTCCTTTGAGTATTAGCTTTTCGAGGCATCCCCACCTTCGCACCCGTGTGGTGGTGGATGAAAGGTCCGCTGGATTCATTGCCTTGGGCATCGCACAGCATACCCAAAGACCTGTCGTACTTTGTTGTACTTCTGGGACAGCCTTGCTCAATTATGGTCCTGCAATTGCAGAAGCCTATTACAGCCGGACTCCATTGATCATTATGAGTGGTGATCGACCTTCAGAGTGGATTGATCAATGGGATGGGCAGACCATCCAACAGCAAAATGTTTTTCAAGCATTTGTCAAAGCATTTATTCAGATGCCCACTTCCCTTGATTTTGAAGATGCTCGTTGGGCCTATCAAACCAAAATAGCGCAGGGTTGTCATTTAGCTACCCATTCAAGGCGTCCCGTACACTTAAATTTTCCTTTCAGAGAGCCCTTTTATCCAGATAAAAATCAAAAACTTGCGTTCAGTCAAGACCTCAAAATCATCAAAAGCTATCCTGCTAAAAAGCAAGCCAACTGTGAGGGGTTGATACATGACTGGGCGAAGGCTACCAAAAAAATCATTGTCATTGGACAAGGTACTTTATCTGAAGATTGTAAAAATCAACTGCGCCGTTTGGCTAGTCAAGGCATTCCGATCATAGGAGACATCATTTCAAACGGACACACTTTGACAGATGTGATCCAACACCAAGACCTTTTCCTCATTAATAGTTCCCTTCAAGAACCCTTAACGCCTGATCTGGTGCTGACTTTTGGAAGATCTATCATTTCAAAAAATCTCAAACTTTTTTTAAGAAAAAGTGCAGCCATTCAATGGCATATCGACCCCCAACCTGAGCTACAAGACCCCTACCAGCGTCTTTTGGGTGTGATAGAAGGTAACCCAGAACAGGTGTTGAATAAACTCATAGACCCGGGCCAGCCGTCCAAAGTATTTGCCAATCACTGGCAAATGGCCCAACGCCAAACGGCAAAACTCCTCAACCAATATCAAGCCCCGTTTAGCGAATTTTCAGCCATGCAAGTGGTCTTAAAAAAAGTACCTCGAGATATCCAAATACACCTGAGCAATAGTATGCCTGTGAGATATGCCAATTTCCTGGGCATCGCACCATCCAAAACTAGGGTTTGGGCGAACCGCGGCACCAGTGGTATTGATGGTAGCAATGGCACTGCAGTAGGTCATGCCCTCTCTTCAGATCAATTGTCCCTGCTACTAACGGGCGATTTAAGTTTCCTCTATGACCGCAATGCTTTTTTTCATAATGAGGATTTATCCCATATGAGAATCGTCGTATTTAATAATTTTGGTGGTGGCATCTTTGACTTGATCCCAGGTCCCGAAGCCTTGGATCCAGCAGAAAAAGATAAATTTTTGACGACCCCACATCAAAAAGACCTAAGCCATAGCGCCTTGGACTTAGGTTTTGACTACGAAAAATGTATAAATTCATCAGAATTAAATGCAATATTGATCCGTTTTTTTGAACCTTCTAACAAAGGAAAATTGTTGGAGATTCAGACTCAACACCCCATAAATAAACAAGTTTTTCAAGCATTAAAAAAAATCATTTATGACTACCCATTCATTTAAGTGGACCTCCATCAAGTCCTACGAAGACATCAAGTTTGATTTCTTTGATGGCATTGCTAAAATTACCATCAATCGACCCGAGGTATACAATGCCTTTAGACCCGAAACCAATATAGAGATGATGGACGCTATGGACATCGCTCGAGAACGACAAGATGTGGGCGTGGTGGTCTTTACGGGCATTGGAGATAAGGCCTTTTGTTCGGGTGGGGACCAAAATGTCAAAGGTGTGGGGGGTTACATCAGTGAAAATGGTGTCCCACGATTAAATGTGCTGGATTTACACAAAAAAATTCGTGAAATACCCAAACCGGTGATCGCCATGGTCAATGGCTACGCCATTGGTGGTGGACATGTCTTGCATGTAGTCTGCGATTTAACCATTGCAGCTGACCATGCTAAATTTGGACAGACGGGCCCCAAGGTCGGGAGCTTTGACGGTGGATTTGGATCCTCTTACCTAGCGCGACATGTAGGTCAAAAAAAGGCCCGTGAAATCTGGTTTCTCTGTGAACAATACACAGCAGCGGAAGCTGAGACTATGGGCATGGTCAATAAAGTAGTGCCATTGGAAGAGTTAGAGGCCATCACCGTGCAGTGGTGCCAGACCATTATGCAACGAAGCCCCATGGCCATACGGATGATCAAACGCGGACTTAATGCTGAGCTGGATGGTCAAAGAGGTTTGATGGAATTTGCAGGAGATGCGACTCTCATGTATTATATGATGGAAGAGGCGCAAGAAGGCAAGAATGCTTTTTTAGAAAAACGGGCTCCTGATTTCAAGAAATTTCCGAAGTTTCCCTGATCTTTATAAACAAGATCCGGCAAACGTAATGGTTTGATCCTCTATTTGATAATCAAAACCAAATACCTCGGCAATGGCTGCAGCAATTTCTTTGGGAGTCTGCTCTTCATAACTGCGACTTAGGCGACATTGGGAAGCTGTTTTGTCTATAAATTTGACTTGATAACCATAGACCCGCTCCATCACTGAAGCCACTTCACTCAGTGGAGTATTTTGAAAGAATAAGGTTTGATTAGCCCATGCTAGAAAGTTAGGATCCTTATTGACCGTTTTAATGACCCCACGCGTATTGGCTTTGATGCGACCAATTTGGCCCGGTTTGATGTTCAAAGAGGTGCGATTTCCTTTGTAATTATCTCTATTTTGTGTGATTTTCACCAAGCCTTCAGCTACCGTTAGATTTGTCTCCTTGGCATTACTTTCAAGGGTAAAAATAGCATTTATAGCGGTTATCTCGGCCAAATCAGTCACCACAACCAGTGGCCTATTTTCTGTTTCTTGGGCTTCAAAATAAACCAATCCCTCCATCATATACTTTTGCTGATTCGGTGCAACTTGTTGAGGAGTCAATTGTGATGACTTATATAATTTCGTCGTTGTCTTGGGCGTTAAAGTGACGGGTGTAGTTAGGCCGGTTTCGGTTCCTGATAATCCATTCCGATAAACTAAGATAAGTATCATGACCAAAAAAAGTGCCATTAATACATAAGTTGTTTTGGTTATTTTTTTTAAATGCGTCAACATTTTTTTTCTTGTAATATCTAAGGTCAGATGGCTTCCAAATCTCATATTTTCCGTCCCATTCAATGGGATTGCAAAGATGTGAATACTTTTTTTTAAAACCCAATTCTATATCAGAGAAGCTGATAAATCATAAGTTGGCAAATCACTAACAAGAAATGATAATTAGCTAAATTTATGGCATAATACTTATCAGATACAATCAAAAAAATTGCGCATTCACTTTAAACGCCTTTCTTTAATACTACATAAAAATGATTTTAAACCATTTTTGACTAACAGTAATTTCCATACCTCCTTGACCTCAGAAGAGCTGTGGATCCTAAAAATGGCCGATGATTTACAAGAAGGTCTAACTGATTTTTCATTTCAATCTTCAGGATCAACTGGGACACCCAAGAAAATAACCTTGAGCAAAGATCAATTGATACAGAGTGCCAAAACGACCTTGTCCTATTTTTCCATAAAACCTGATGCTCGCTTCTTGCTGTGTATTCATCCACAATTCATAGGTGGGGCCATGCAGATCGTAAGAGCTTTTGTCAACCAAGGTCAGCTCGATGTCTTAACTCCTCAAAGGATATTAGATTTAGATCATACAAAGTATGATCTTGTGTCTATGGTGCCTTTACAGCTAAATAAACTCTACAAGGATTTAAAAAGTCATCTAAATAATTTTAATCACCTCTTAATCGGTGGCGCAATGCTGGATCCCCAACTAGAGGAAAAAATTGCAGCAGACCCCTTAATAATTGCTAACATATACACCACCTACGGCATGACCGAGACGGCTTCGCACATCGCAGTGAAACGCTTGGGCTCCCCTATTTTTAAAAGAATAGGACATTTAAAGATTTCAAAAAATAATTCCTCTTGTCTTAAAATTAAAGGTTTAATCACCAAAAATCAATGGCTACAAACTCAAGATATCGTCGAATTGATTGATGAAAATACATTTAAATGGTTGGGTCGTCAAGATTATGTCATCAATTCGGGTGGATTAAAGGTTCATCCTGAGAACATAGAACATCACCTCAACAAACAAACCAATCAATCCTTGATGATTACCTTCCTACCCGATGAAGTATTGGGACAAAAGGTGGTACTTCTATTAGAGGGGGCACTGATTCCTACCTTCGATTATTCCTCACTGCACCCTTACGAGAAGCCAAAAAAAACATTGAATATAAAAAAATTCATATATACCAAAAACGGAAAAATAGATAGAAAAGCTACGCAGAAACTCATTGGAAAATTAAGACCATTTTAAGTTTTTAACTAACGATAAGTTCTCTCTTTGAAAGATCCTTTTTTTACTTATACCGGTATCCAATTACTTTAGTACCCGTACCTCCAAGGTTTAATCAACGCTCTCAAAAGCTCGCTATTGAAATCAATCAAGAAATAGAAGAATTGTATCAAAAACTGAAAAAAAGCTATTGAAAATGGTCATCTCTATCGAAAAAAAGATCTGAAAATTTCAGAGTTAAGCTTAAAAGGTAACCACATTCCAGCTGAGATTGGAATTGTTTTGAATGAAAATAGATTCGACAATTTTAAAGATTTTTGTAATCATTATCAATTACTAGATGCTGAAAGACGATTAGACCGGGGTGATCTAAATAAAAATACCATGTAATTGATTTACGAAAAATCCGGATTCAATTCTCATCACACATTTATCCGATGTTTTCGCGTACAATATGATATGACCGCCATAGAATACCATGAAAAAAGACGTTAGCCACTACATCCAGTTAATGAATCTATCGTCTAGAAATCAATATCGAACAAGTTGAAATGGAAAATACAATAATAGTATTAAACCACTCGTAAATCGTAATCCTGACGGACTAAATGGGGTATGGATGGAAATGGATCATTGATCTATCCAACGATCTTTTATTCTTGACTAAAAAACTATATCTACCGCTAGGCTAAATGTCCGTACTTCTTAATGCTGTAAGCAGATATTACCCCAACCAAAGCCCCAAATAAATGAGATTCCCAACTAACCGCTTGATTCAAATCAAAAACAGTATAAACCAAACTACCATAAACAGCCAGAACCGTGATAGAAACAATCAGTGCTCTAAATTTACCATCAAAAAAACCAATGGAAATTAAAAAAAAAGCTAATCCATAAATCAAACCACTTGCGCCAATATGAAGAAAGGTTCTTCCAAAAAACCAAACTAAGATATTGGTAAAGAAATAGCATTGGAGAAATATCCTATTAGCAATATTCGGATAAAAAAAGTAAAGAATCGTCCCCAAAAATAAGACGGGTACTGAGTTGGAGGATATATGATTCAAATTTCCATGAACCAATGGACTCGTAAATATTCCAATAGTACCAAAATAACTCCTGGGTAAAATACCCAAAAAGCCGAGGTCAATATTAAAAAAGAAACTTACCGAAAAAAAAAGCCACATTAGCAGGAGAAATCTGAAGGGCCTAAGAACGGAAGATCTAGCTGCAGGATGCATATAGTTTAATCACGTTAAGCATAAACCTTCTAAGTTTGATATGAAAAAAATAATTTCTATTTTATTGAGGAGAACGAATCATTTTCAGGGTTAATAATTTAGCTTCCTCATACGTCACTGACATATAACCCAAAATACCTCCAGAAGCCTCTGCGATTCGCTTGGCCCAATCTTCGATACTATCATAAAATTTCATCGCAAAATGCTTATCCAGTTTGGGTAAAATCAAATTTAATTTTCTCAACTCTTGGATAATATCACCGTTCCTTATTTCTAAATCATCTGATGTTTTTGCAATACAAGTAAGTAATTTTTCTTCGAAATTTTGTCCGACTAGTTGATAATAGCCAGCTAACTGTTTGGTCACATTTTGCTGTTTAGTATACGCCAACAAAATAGCCTCTTTTTTCTCTTTCTGATCAATGTTGCCATCTGCACCGGCAATCAAAACAGAGACGAGAATAGGAACACTCAACATCAAATCAATTTCATCCTCACGTAATTCTTCAAATTCCTTTAACATGTTATTGTTTTTCCTTTTTTATCAACACGAAAATACATCAAAAAATAACCCATCAATAATTTTAAATAAAAAATTATTTTTTCTTACTTCATTTTTCAGATGGGACTTAATTTACCCATAATTTCAGGTTTTTTGTTCCATATATAAAGATCTAAAACTGCCAAAACACGTGCGATCATTTCTCGCATCCTCACTTTTGTAGGTACCGATACCCTAGCCGATTTTGGTGAAAATCCATAAACCTTTAATCCATAATAATTAGCTATAAACAGCGCCCGATACAAATGAAATTCTTGGGTAATGATAATGAAATTTGATTGGCCAAATATCTGTGCGCAACGCACTACCGAATCTAAAGTTCGCAATCCAGCATAATCTAAAGTAACTGCTGATTCAGGAATACCTCTTTCCTTCAATGCGTTAAGCATGTCAATAGGCTCGTTGTAGTATACACTCCTATTATCACCACTGACCAAGATATGACCTATAATTCCGAGCTCAAAAAGCTTGGCCGCAGCATTCATCCGTTCTTCAAAGAATTCATTTTTGATCCCCTTGGCCGAAAATCGAGAAGTACCAAGTACTAAGCCCACCCTTTGAGCAGGGGGCCAGACCTCTTCTTTGAATATTTGTTTTGAGGTACTAACTAGTATCCAAATATTGAGAGATAATATGGAAAAAAATCCAAATCCCAAAAAAATAAACATCCGCTTAAACCATTTTTTCACAATCGGTTAATGTGTTTGTTATTTCCCAACAAAGCTAAAGCATTTATAATTAGATGCCTCTTTGCTGATCGTTTTAATCAAATAGCCCTATTTGATTATCTTCACGCTCTACCTCTTCTTGAATAAAAGATTTTAATAATTCAATGTCTTCCTTTTCAGGTTTTTCAAGCTCACCCTCATTGATAACGGCTTCAATTTTGACTAAATTTTGTAAGAGGAATTTGTTCCCCAAGGCTTTCCAGCCTTTAACATCTATTAAAGTATCCAAATTTAAAATTTTCTGCACTTTTTTGTTTTTCTGCCTATACGTCACAGATACTTCTACGTTTACATCATCACTGACAAAATACAATTTTGAATTTTTGGTCTCTGGGATGAAGAAAAAAGGTTTTTGTGTTTTAGCAGTCTCGATTTTAAACCTTTTTATAAAAAAAGCTTTGGTACTACCTTCCTGGTAGATCCCTGTAATGATACCCTCAGGTATAAATTTAGTCAAATGGCATATGTTTTTGGATTCATAACGATTACTCATTTCAAATGTGGTCAACTCATAATAACCGTCATAATAAAAAACAATGATCAAATCTTCTGCTTTGAAATTGCCTAAATGGAGACCCCGCTCGTCCGTATTTAAACGACCAATTACTTCATCATACCAAATATCTAGTCCACCCAAAGTAGACGCTCCTGCCGTTTTCAGTTGCACCTTTCTAACAGGATACTTAGTCACCATATTTCCAGATGCCAAGCGACCTTTGATTTCATAATCTGCAAAATCAATATCAAAAAATTTCTTTCTAGCCGTACTCGCCGCAGTCAAATTAACGGTAACTATCTCTGCCTCTCCATTGCAATTAGCCGTAAAATACAATACCTCAGATCCTTTGGCTTCTTTAGCCAAACGATACTCCTTGTCGCGGGTCACACTCAATATATTGAATCGCTTAATCATAGATCTTCCTGAAGATCCGTCTTTATAAATCATATTGTAAACCATGCGGTCGTCCCCTTTCTTATAAACAGCGACATGGATGATGTCTTTGCCCACAAAAACTTTATCCTGAATTCGGCTAACCACACAGACCCCATCTTTTCTAAAAATAATGACGTCATCAATATCTGAACATTCAGAGATGAATTCCTCTTTCTTAAGACCCATCCCTATAAAACCCTCCTGCTTGTTTACATAAAGTTTGGCATTATTAGCTGCTACAAAAGCTGCTTTAATGGTATCAAAATTTGCGATTTCAGTCTTTCGTTCTTTTCTCTTACCGTATTTCTCGAGTAACCGCCGATAATATGAGATTGTAAATTCAGTCAAATGATCTAAATTGTAAAGCGTCTGCTTAAGTTCCTTTTGAAGCTTATTCATCATCTCATCTGCCTTAAAAGCATCAAACTTTGATATTCTCTTGATTTTAATGTCAGTCAGACGAACCAAATCTTCCTCAGTAATCTGGCGATAAAATTCCGATTTAAAGGGAGTTAAACCTTGATCAATAGCTTGAAGTACGGCTTCCCATGTTTCAGCTTCTTCAATATCCCTGTAGATCTTATTTTCAATAAATATTTTTTCAAGAGAAGAAAATAAAATTTTTTCGAGGAGCTCATTTTTACGTATTTCTAACTCCTGCTTCAAAAGATCTACCGTTTGATCCACGCTGTGTTTAAGGATTTCTTTGATCCCAACAAAATGGGGCTTATCTGCGATAATGATACAGGCATTGGGTGAGATAGATACCTCACAATCAGTAAAGGCATATAAAGCATCAATCGTGATATTGGGGGACACGCCACTGGCCAATATAATTTTAATTTCTATTTCAGCAGCAGTATTATCAATGACTTGTTTGATTTTTATTTTCCCTTTATCATTGGCCTTAACAATGGAGTCAATCAGTGATGAAGTCGTCGTTCCATAAGGGATTTCTTTGATCAGTAAAGTCTTACTGTCATCCTCTTCTATGACCGCTCTCACACGGACCTTGCCCCCTCTCTGGCCATCATTATAATCCGATACATCTATTTTGCCTCCTGTTTGGAAATCAGGGAATAACTTTACAGATCTTCCTTTTAAAATACTGATACAGCCATTGAGCAACTCTATAAAATTGTGTGGTAACATTTTGGTTGAAAGCCCCACGGCAATACCCTCTACTCCTTGAGAAAGTAACAAAGGAAACTTGACAGGAAAAGTAACTGGTTCTTTTTTTCGCCCATCATAGGACAATTGCCAACTGGTGGTCTGCGCGTTAAAAATAACATCTAAGGCAAACTTTGACAAGCGTGCCTCGATGTACCTAGAGGCTGCAGCACCATCGCCAGTACGTACATCACCCCAGTTGCCTTGCATTTCAATCAATAAATCCTTTTGGCCTAAGTTTACAATCGCATCTGCGATGGAGGCGTCTCCGTGAGGATGAAATTGCATAGTCGTCCCGATGATGTTGGCCACCTTATTGAAGCGACCATCATCTAATTCTTTCATGGCATGCAAAATTCTTCTTTGCACAGGTTTTAAGCCATCCTCTATTGCAGGAACCGCTCTTTCAAGAATTACATAAGAAGCATAATCAAGAAACCAATTTTCATACATCCCTGTGACAGGAAGTACTTCGTGAATCTCATCTTCTTTTAAATCTTCATCCATATTTCTTAATCATTCTATTCACGCCATTGCTCACTTATTTCCCCTCAAGTTTCATAATTGTATCCATAAAGCTTTCTAAATACGGGACAAAACCCGTGTAATGATCCGCGCCTTCAAAAGTGGTCAATTTGATGATCTCCGGTGGCGATCCAGAGGCCAAGAAAACATCGTAAGTATCAACTGTATTTTGATAAGGAACTGTTATATCAGCATCTCCATGATACAAGTACATCGGAATCTCTGGTATCCAATCCAATAAACTGTTTTGCTCAAAAAGTTGAGAAATTTCTGAGTATTTTTCATTATCAGGTTTTGACAAAAATCCGGGTGCAATCAATACAGCGACGGTATCATTCAACTGACTGTTTATCTGAGATCCATCAGAAAGGCCATCAAAAATATTTATGATTCGTTGTGCGTAGGGTTCATTAAAAATTTGTTGTGCCAAGGCCGTATCGATATCGTAATACGTTCGGTAAGATTCTGCAATATAAGCCATGAAATAAGGGGTTTCATATACTTCTTGGTCAAAGAAAAAATCACGCACACCCTTCATATCATAGCCTCCTGCTGCTGGAAAAGATGCCTTCAAATCAAAATATTCAAGATCATACTCTTCTATATATTTATGTGTGGCCATTGTCACATACCCACCCCCAGAGTAACCGCTTAAATATAACTCTCCATCCGAGTTGATTTCTTCTTGTTTTAGCAATTCTCTGATAGCTCTGAGTCCATCAATCACTACCAGAGCAGAGGTTTCCTCAACATAATAAGGATGCATGATCTCCTTAGAACTACCAAATCCTATGAGATCGGGTACCACTGTGATAAGACCTGTTGAAGCCATCGCTGCATATAAAAATGTTTGAATATCCACCATTGACAATTTACTTGGAGCCTCATCATTTGCTGCAATGGTCCCATGTGCAAATAATAGGTAACTAAATTTCTCTCTGTCTCCAAGAGGTATGTATGCCATGCCAGAAGTAACTATATTAGATCCTTTATAGAGTGTTTCATAAGTTATTTCCCATATTTGGACATCATATTTCATCTGAGATAGAGGAAAGTCCAGACCACTAGAGGAAATTAAACTACTGATATTAGTTTTCGATGGTTTACTCATTTTGTTAGCTGAAATCAAACGAACTAGTATTTGATCTTCTTCCTGCAGCCCAATCAATGCCTCGTCGTTATCACATGAGGTCAAAAATAGACCCGTGAGCAAGAACAAATTAAAAAAAATAATAGTTTTTATCTTTTTACGTAATCTCATATTCTTCTGATATAGTTACCTTTTCTTCATGAATCAAATCTTTCTCCACCCTAAGTTTGTGAATGATGAACTGCTGACGATCTGGCGTATTTTTTCCCATATAGAAAGACAATAAATCTTTGATTTTAGTTTCCTTTCTCAAAATAACAGGTTCAAGACGTATGTCTTCTCCAATAAAAGCTGCAAATTCATTGGGTGAAATTTCACCCAAACCCTTAAATCGAGTGATTTCTGCATTTTTTCCTAATTTCTCAATCGCTGTTTGGCGTTCCAGCTCATCATAACAGTAAAATGTTTCCTTATTATTTCTGATACGAAAAAGAGGGGTATCCAAAATAAATATATGACCGTTTCTGACCAATTCAGGAAAAAATTGCAAGAAATAAGTCAACAAGAGCAAGCGAATATGCATCCCATCTACATCCGCATCCGTAGCTATAATGATTTTTTTATACCGCAAACCTTCGAGCCCGTCTTCAATATTTAAGGCGTGTTGCAATAAATTAAATTCTTCATTCTCATACACCACCTTTTTGGTGTGGGCATAGCAATTAAAGGGCTTACCTCTCAAACTAAAAACGGCCTGAGTTTGTACATCTCTGGTCTTGGTAATGGACCCACTGGCCGAGTCTCCCTCGGTAATGAAGATCATACTGTCATTTCGACGCTCTTCGGCTAATTTCTTGTCATTGAGATGTACCCGACAATCTCTCAGCTTTTTGTTGTGCAAATTGGCTTTTTTGGCGCGCTCATTTGCCAGTTTTTTTATCCCTGCTATTTCCTTTCGCTCCCGCTCGGATTGCAAAATACGTTTTAACAACAGACCCGCTGATTCGCTGTTTTGATGCAAGTAGTTATCTAATTCCTTTTTGATAAAATCGTTGACGAAGGTCCTCATTGTAGGACCCTCTGGCCCTAAATTTTGAGATCCTAATTTGGTCTTGGTCTGAGATTCAAATACTGGCTCTTGTACCCTGATTGCGATGGCCGCCACAATACTTGCTCTGACGTCCGCCGCATCAAAATCTTTTTTAAAAAATTCTCTGACCGTCTTAACAACAGATTCTCTAAAAGCGGCCAAATGCGTCCCTCCCTGGGTCGTATATTGACCATTTACAAAAGAGTAGTATTCTTCTCCATATTGATTTGAATGGGTCAAGGCAATCTCAATATCCTCTCCCTTCATGTGCATGATAGGGTATCTGATACTCTCTTCATCTGTCTTACGTCGCAAAAGATCAAGTAAGCCATGCTCTGAATGGTATTTTTTGCCATTGAGCACTAAGGTCAACCCCGCATTCAAATAGGCGTAATTCCAAATAAGATTATCTAAATAATCAGGAATAAAATGAAAATTTTTAAAAATAACGTTGTCGGGCTCAAAAGTGATGTGAGTCCCATTTCGGTCTGAAGTACTGACTACCTGAGCATCAGAGGTAACCTCTCCTTGATTAAATTCAGCCATTTTGGTCTTACCCTCACGAAATGACTGCACCTTAAAATAACTAGATAAGGCATTGACCGCCTTAGTACCTACTCCGTTAAGGCCTACTGATTTTTGAAAAGCCCCAGAGTCATATTTACCACCCGTATTAATCTTAGAAACGCAATCTATGACTTTTCCTAAAGGAATACCCCTACCATAATCTCTAATTTTAACTTTATGATCACTGACTTTGATATCGATCGTCTTACCAAAGCCCATCATATGCTCATCTATACAATTGTCTATGATTTCCTTGACCAATACATAGATCCCATCATCATGCGCTGAACCGTCGCCCAACTTACCAATGTACATCCCTGGACGAAGTCGGATGTGTTCTTTCCAATCTAAGGACTTTATACTTTCTTCGGTGTAGTTGGAATTACCTGTTGCCATTTATAATAATTGAATATGTTGGATCGTTGTAACCAAGTGGGAAATTATTAAAAAAAAAGCAGGTATTGTTAAAAAATATTTACTTGACATTCGACTTATTATTTAAGTAAATACAATCAAAGTATTGAATTACAAGCATTTAATTAGTCTAATGATTTTTTGGTAGACATGAAATAAATTGCTAAACCCATCCAAATCGTCAATAATATCGGACCTAAATAATTTAAATAGGCATAACTCGATAGCTCAAGACTTGACGTATTGTTGAGTGCTCCAAGAAATCCTATCAGAAAACAGATATAAAAATTGACCACGACGGGAAGCGCGGCAAACCAACCAGCTGAAAGGATTCCAAATCGTTGCGCTATTTTAGGTGCTACGATCTTAATCAATAACCACAGAAAAATATTGATCACCAAGAAGACAAACGCACCCAGATAAAAAAAGTCGGTTCGGTGCAGGGTAGAACTAGAGGTCTTTAACGAAAAACTTACTACAGGATCTAAATAAGCATATACTAGACTTAAAGTCCCCAAGAAAATCACTATCGACAATAATCTGACAAAATTTATGGCTCTGAGCATAGAAAGAGGTTATTTGAATGGGGTAGTATAGCTGTTTGAATGTAGCAAAAATAGAATCAAAAACGATAAGATTTAAATACATTTAATTTTTATATTTCTAAAAATCAATGTAAATAGATTTTTAAATAGCGCGACGTTGACTTAATTTAAATGACTTGCCTTTCACACTCCATATGGTGATTCCATTGGTAAGACAAACTCATACGAAGAAAAAAATAATCAATTACATCAATAAATGGCCTGCAGTGATATTACTCATAATTAAATAAAAGAAAATACTTGTTTAAACTGATCAGCTCAACTTGCGAGTCCAATGGTCGGACTCACTGAGTTGGTCTATCCTACCCGCCTCCTGTGCTAGTTTCAATGTATTATCTATGTCTCCTGAAGAAGTCAAGTGAAGATATCCACATTGGTCACAGGTATAAAATGATCGGGTTGAGGAATTTTGGTATTTGACATGGATACTGATCAAGGCTTCTTTGGCCTCCTGTTCGGTGTAAAAAATAATTTTTCTTGAAGGACAATCGCTCATATGATTGAATAGATTTTCAAAATTATATAATTTATGTCAAATAAAGGTACCTTATATTTTTTACCTGTTTCAATGTTATTGAATTTTTCATCCACTTGATTTTTTAATATCTAACCTATTAAATTTACAAAAAACAAGTCGTTTAAATACCTATGGGACGTTTAATTATTTCAAGTTTTGAAGATTTTGAAGATAGAATAGGTTCGGTCTTAGGGTCCTCTAAATATTTTACAATCAACCAAGAACAAGTCAATAAATTTGCTGAGGCAACATTGGACCATCAATGGATTCACACAGATCCGGAGCGTGCGGCACAAGAAAGCCCCTTTGGTACAGCCATTGCCCATGGTTATCTTACCCTATCTTTGGTTCCTTATTTGTGGGAGCAAATACTGGAAGTTCAAAATCTAAAAATGATGGTTAACTATGGTATTGAAGCCCTCCGTTTCAATCAACCGGTACCCGTAGGCACACAAGTTAAACTACATGCTACCTTAAAATCAGCCGTCAATTTACGCGGTATCAACAAGATAGAAGTCGATGTTAAACTAGAGATAAAAGATCATAAAAAACCTGCTTTTTCAGCAATTTTAGTCTTCTTATATCATTTTAATGATTAAAATGCTTCTAAACTATTCAATTTTATTGATCGTATGATCAACCATAAATAAAATCATGGCTTCTTATCTCATGACCCCTTTGGTTAATGATAGAAAGCGACATAATGATCTTCGATATACCCGTTACGTATATAAAATGGCATTCAGATGTCAATTGAAGAATTCGGTGGTCTCATAGATCGCAATGAATGTGAAAACAATCCTACTTCATCAGCGATGATAATTTTTGTAGCTACCAAATCGCAGGCGCAGGTTCTCAGGTTCCTAATAGTAAGTGATCTGCTCCTATTTTTTTTTCAATACATAAATATAGGTAATTTTAACCTGTTTTTTTTTCAAAATTAGGAAGTTTTTAAGTCTTCAATACGTTGTATTAATAGCTATCCAATGGGGCTCTTCTTATGATCACGACTCCAAATTCGTTTTAAATTGGCACTATAAACCAATAAAAATGCATTAACTTCCTTTCGAAAATAGAACTGAAGGTGATGAAGTTACCCCTCCAAAACATTTCAGTAATCCTTTTTGTCGCCTGTATTTTTTTTAACATTTTAAATGCTCAGGCTCAAAAAGTATACGCAGTAGATGCCGCTTATAAAGCTGATGTCAAAGTATTTGTCGTGAGTTCAGCCTATAAAGCAGACCTCTTGGTTTATAAGGTATCCTCCAACTATCAAGCTGGAGACAACGATGGTAAATGGTTTTTTACAGATTCAGATTATCAAGCAGACAAGAACATATTTTTTGTCGCCTCCGACTATCAAGCAGATCTCAAAATATATTTTGTCTCATCAGCTTATCAGGCGGGTTGGAAAAAGGTTTCTAAAAAATATTTATTGTATTAATTTCTAATGTTGAATCAAACCGAGACAAATAAAACGGACTCACGGTTCATCTAAAAACTATTTTAGCTCATGCATAAAAAGACCTCTTTAAGAGGTCTTTTTAGTATAACTATCGGATAAACTTATTTGATATCCTTTTTCACGATCACCTTAATCTCTTGTTTACCTCCAGATAATAAGGTGTCTATTTCAATTTCAATATTACCATCTTCACCCATCACTATCCCCCCTTCGGATTCAAACATCATAATATCAGATTCCTTCATATGCTCCATATGAAGACCACCGGGACCGTTCATCATTCTAAAATTTTGATTACTGTTTTGGACACCTAGCAAATAACCTAATAGAGCAAACACTATTGCAGTCATGGTTATTAAAAACCAATTTTTATTTAAAGATTTCATTATTTCTGACATTTTTTTTAAAAAAAAGTTAAATTAGTATATTCAAAAGTATCTTCACAAGTGAGAATCAAACTATTCTTTAACATGATTTAACATCAATTTTGACAAAAATATACCTCCCCATATTATAGCTCTATTTCAATAGATATGCATTATCACAAAAATACCTTTTTAACACGTCCTACTTGACCATCCTCGAGTCGGACCTTGATTCCGTGGGGGTGACTGGCTGATTTAGTCAAGACATCTTTCACAATGCCATGGGTCAAATGGCCGGTGCCCTGATCACTCTTGAGCATAATGTGCACTTCTAAGCCCTTTTGGATATCGCTTCGCTGGGTACCCCTCATCCTTTTAAATCTTGATATTTAACTCTTGCTTTAAATATTGCTTCAATGTATTCAGGTTTTGCTGCTGAGCATCATTGAGCAATAATTCCCTTTGATTGATCCACTCCAAATAAATCCGTTTGCATTTGTCAAACAAGGGATGCTGGGCATCATTTCTATAGCCAACCGCATTGCGAAGACATTCTTGGCATTCCAAAAACCCATAGGTAAAAAAAGCTTTTCTTGCCAATTTATAAAAATAATCAGCCTTGCCATTGAGGAGATCCTGCTCATTTTGACTCTTTTGGTCATAGTATTGTGAAAAATAGACCACAATCGGATCGGTCTTAATAGCCCTTGGGTTAAATAAATATTTGAAAACCAATCCTTCCAATGACGTACATCGGCTCAGAGCCACGTAAGCCTGACCATTGGTGAAGGCATCGTTGATATCTGCAATCACTTTGTCAAAAGTGAGACCCTGACTTTTGTGGACGGTAATAGCCCAGGCCAGTCGCACAGGTATCTGGGTAAATGCACCTATTTCTTCCGATACAATGGTCTTTCGTTCTGGATGCCATCGATACGAAATATTGGTCCAAGTAGTCCGGTAAACCGCAATGTATTCATGGGATTCGGTACTGATCACAATGTGATCCTCGTGCAATTCTAAAATGGTACCAATACTTCCATTGAAGAATTTTTTAGATGTATATTGATCCACTCCATCATCGGAAGGAACCGTCCCTGGGTCATTGATGACCGTCATAATTTGAGCCCCGATTTTTAAAGCTAAATTCTCCTGGGTACGCATAAAAGAGTCAGGAAAAATACCTTCCACCAAGCCCTCATACTTTCTTTCGTCAGTCTTTAAGGCCTTCAATTTATTTTCATTGACCTCATTTACCCTTTTATTGGTCGTAATTAACTGAATGTAGTTTTCCTCTACTTTGGGCTTAAAATTAGGGACATGACGACGGTTCAATAGGGCAATATCATCGGAAGTCATTTGATTGAATCGGACTTTATTGAGCAATTCAACAAACTGCTGATTTTTTTGTCGATATATTTTTTTTAATTCGAGCTGTGCTGGTTTGATGATTTTAAATACATTGGAACTGAAAAAATATAAGGTTTTATAATATTCTCCTAAGATGGACTGCTCCTCACGCTTCATCACGGGGGGCAACTGAAAAGGATCACCCAACATCAATACCTGAACCCCACCAAACGGTAGGTAGGGCTTATCTCTATATACCCTTAAAATGTATTCGATGGCATCCAGTACGTCACAGCGCACCATAGATATCTCATCGATAATCAATAATTCCAATTCACGAATTATTTGAGATTTTTCGCGATTGTATTTGAGCATTTCGAATATATTGACATGATCTTCACTCATTTTTCGAGTACTGAACCGCGTATCGTCTGGACGTAAGGGCTCAAAAGGAAGTTTGAAAAACGAATGTATGGTCACGCCTCCCGCATTGATGGCGGCTACGCCTGTGGGAGCTACCACCACCGTTTTTTTAGAAGAAATAGCGGTAACGTATTTCAGAAAGGTCGTCTTACCTGTTCCGGCCCTTCCTGTGAGGTAAATGGGGCGATCCGTTGACTGAACAAACTCTACGGCCGCATTAAATTCCCGATTGTCTGGATCGAGCGTAGCCAAAAACTCCGCCAAATTGTCCATGAGTTATTGCAACTGCTTAAATTCAATATGAAGTTGTTGACTGATCAGCCTCATGTCTTTGATTTCTTTTGGGGTAACCAGTAGGATGGATACACCTTTCTTTCCTGCCCGAGCCGTACGGCCACTACGATGGGTATAATATTCGACTTGATCAGGTAATTGATAATGAAACACATAAGCTAAATTATTTACATCTATGCCTCTTGCAGAAATATCTGTGGCAATCAATACCTTTAGTTTATCCCCCTTGAAGGCCCGCATGACTTTGTCCCGCTCAATCTGCTTTAGATCGCCGTGAATGCAACCTACTTTATGTTTTTTGGCCGTTAATTGTTCATAAAGCTGTTTAGTCACTCGTTTGGTCTTACAAAAGACAATGCCTCTTTCCCCTTTGTGTGACTTTAGGAAAAAAACCAACGCTTCAATTTTTTGAGCTTGTTCACAGATGGCATATTGATGTGCTATATCGGCATTGACCCGCTGATCTCTGTTGATCTCCACCTTTACTGCCGCAGGATCCATATAGCTATTGATGATCTGGGTGATCTCTTTAGGCATGGTCGCAGAAAACAACCAGATATTACTTCCACGCGAAGTTTGTTCCAAAATCAAGTCCAAATCCTTTTTAAACCCAACACTCAACATTTCATCTGCTTCGTCCAATACAACCATCTTTATTTGTCGCAAGTCCACTGCCTTTCTACGCTGCAAATCCAACAACCTCCCCGGTGTAGCCACCAATATATGGGTCTTACGCCTCAGGGCACTGATCTGAACTTCTATTTTTTCTCCTCCATAAACAGCTTCAACAAAAATCTTTTCCGTAAATTTTGTAAATTTAAAAATTTGTTTGGCAATTTGTTGTCCCAATTCTCGGGTAGGACATAAAATCAAAGCTTGAATTTTAGATTCGTTTGGATCTATGTTTTGTATGATAGGAATACTGTATGCCGCTGTTTTTCCTGTGCCTGTTTGCGCCAGACCTATAAAATCTATCGGTGATTTAATGAGTTTTGGAATAGACTGAACTTGAATTTCTGTGGGCTTAACGATGCCCAGTGCTTCTAAACCTTGAATGACTTGAGGAGTAACGCCTAATGATTTAAATGATGCCAAAATATCTGATTTATTGAGCGGCAAAGTTAGCTCCAATTTATTTGCTCTCATGAAATAATAGGAACGATCATCATATTGGCTTAGATTCAGCGTAACTTTACATATCTATGATCCGTATTGGAATATACAATGAACTGGTAGTTGATCGGATATTGACCCCAGGCGCCTTTTTGATAGACAGTGAAGGAAATGATGTCCTTCTCCCTAATAAATACATACCTGAAGGGACTAAAGTAGGTGATCAGCTCAAAGTATTTGTCTATAATGACTCTGAAGACCGTATTGTGGCTACGACCCTCAGACCTTTATTGCAGCTGCATGAATTCGGTTGCTTGAAGGTGAAAGATGTCAATAATACAGGGGCTTTTCTGGATTGGGGTCTGGAAAAAGACTTGCTTGTCCCATTTAGACAGCAGCATGGACGCCTGAATATTGGCCAATGGTGTTTAGTCTATTTATATATTGATACACTCACTCATCGATTGGCCGCAACGGCCAAAGTGGAGAAGCATTTTGAAAAAGAAAATATTGAACTTGAAGTGAACCAAGAAGTAGACCTGCTCATCGCCAATGATAGTGATCTAGGGGTCAATGTGGTGATCAATAATACCTATAGTGGTATGATTTTCAGCAACCAAATCTACCAAGATATCATGATGGGTGACCAGATCAGAGGATTCATTGAACAAATTCGACCTGATGGAAAAATTGATGTGACTTTGAGGAAAAAAGGAATGCAAAATCTTGAAGATGGTGCCCAAACTATTTTAAAGGAATTGAAAGCCTCTGAAGGTTTTATCGCCCTGACCGATAAAAGTAATCCTGAAGAAATTCAATCGGTGCTTCAAATGAGTAAAAAGAATTTTAAAAAATCTCTAGGTATCCTCTATCGAAACAAACAAGTCCTATTGAAGAAGGAAGGTGTTTTTCTGAATAAAAGTTACTCTTAATTCAAACCTAATTTAGCATTTGAAAATTCTGTTCTCTCCTTATTTGCACCGTATAGATTTCCCTATTGTGCTACCCATTAAGACCTCCCACCACAAAATAAAATATCCTGCCTATTTCGTAAATCACTTTGCCTTACTCTGTCTCTCCTCTACTATATTCTAAAGACATTCACTTGAGCATGGCTGCAAGGTTTCGATAAATCATCACACCTTTCAAAATCAAATAAGCGAGTTACTTGGGGAGATTACCCTAGTGCGATAAGAGGGAGAAATAAAATGGTATAAATCAGTTTCTTGAAGAAATATTTAATTTTTTTCAACTTAAGCAATGAGAATAATCTAGAGACTATTATATTCTAGAAGGTTTAATTTTTTTTAATTTTTTTAAATTGATTTAAATTTTATCAACTAAATAAATGAAAAATACAATTAATCAAGTGAAGTCAGTTTTACTTCTATCATCCATGTTATTAGCCTTTGACATGTTAATACCAAGTTTTCAACAGAAGCAAAAAGAACAAACTATTGAAACAGAAAAGCCTGAATATTTTTTACTTTGACCAGAAATCGAAAAAGCTTTTGGATATTCGCATGCTGTCAAGATTGGCAATGAAATTAAAATTTCTGGTGCTGTAAGTATGGATGATGAAGGAAATCCAACTGCTATTGGTGATCTTGAAGCGCAAATGAAAAATTGTTATGCCGATTTAGAAAAAATATTAAAAAACTACGACTGTACATTCGATGATGTGGTAGTAGAAAATATTTTTACAACCAACATGCCACTATTTCTTGAAAATTCAGCCTACAGAAATAAAATCTATACTAACCAATTTCCGACTGGTTCTTGGCTTGGGGTCAAAGAGTTGGCATTACCAGGTTTGATGATTGAAATTGAATTAGAGATTCATTAGAATTAAAAAAAATATGTCATTTTAGATCAAATTAAAACTCCTGGATGCATGATGATTCCATGAGTTTTTTTCGTGAAAATTGAAGAAAAATAGACTCAAAATCTCAAGAACTCCTTTTGCTGCGGTCGCACATCTTGATTAAAATCATATACTACAGAGAGGTAGCGTTACCAGCTTTAGGTAAATTAATGCCATTGCTCAATGTCATTGGAAGAATAGAAATAATATAAAATTTGACTGGTAAAAAGCATCAACGCCCCAAACTGATGTATCGCCCCCAACCCAATCGGCACCGCATACAGCAAAGTGAATATGCCCAAAAGTACCTGAACGGATACCATAGCTACCATAAAGTGGATACTTCTCCATTGACCCTTGTTTTGTTTTCGGTAACGTGAGGCGATAAACTGATATACCACCAGGACCAAAACTATAACTCCGAGATAACGATGAATCAACTGAACCGAAGCCAAATTTTCAAAAAAACTGACGATGCCGTCTGTTTCAAAAGCATAAAAAACAGATTCAGCAATCCATTCAGTTCCCATCTTGGGAAACGTGTTGTAGACCAAGCCTGCCTTTAATCCTGAAACAAAAGCTCCATAAATAATTTGAAGAACCGTAAATAGTATCAATATCTGGACACCAATCAATGTAGTAGTCCTCTTTGATAATTTCTGTGAATAGACTTCACCCAATACAATCCAAAGTAAATAAGCATAAAGCACAAAGGCGATGGTGAGGTGTGCAGCCAATCGGTAGTGACTGACATTGGGATCATTTACCAACCCGCTCTTGACCATATACCATCCCATACCTGCCTGCAGTGCGCCCAACAGACAAGCAATTAAAAGCTTCTGAACCAATCCTTTAGACAGTCTTTTTTTGATCAGAAAATAAGCAAATGGTATGATGAAAACCAAGCCGATAAATCTCCCAATCATGCGATGAATGTACTCCCACCAAAATATGGATTTAAATTCACTTAGCGTGAAATCATAGTTTTTTAATTTAAACTCTGGCGTTTGCTGATAGCGCTGGAAAGTTTCCATCCAATCTGCAGTAGTCAAAGGGGGAATAGTCTCCATGAAAAGGCTCCACTGAACCATGGACAATCCAGAATGAGTCAAACGAGTCAAACCACCTACAATTACCATAATAGCTACCAATAAGCACCCAGAAAATAGCCAAAAAATAACACCTTTGTCCCCTACTGACTTCATAAGTACAAAAGTACGACCAGCCCGCTTAGACTCCAACGTATCAAATGAGAAAGTCAATAATATACAAAGGATTCAGTCTTACATCCAAGGAGTATGCATAACTACACCCGTTCCATTTTCAGAGGAAAGTATCACCTCCCCGTTGTGAAAGCGAGGACCAGAAGCAATGTCGTTGCGGATGAGCAAGGGACCATCCATATCCACAAAATCTAGCATCGGCAACAATTGACTGATCGCTGAAATACCCACAGATGACTCGGTCATACAACCCACCATAACCATCAAGCCCATTGATTGTGCTTGAGCAATCATTTTCCGTGCCATTGCCAAGCCTCCACATTTCATTAATTTTATGTTTACCCCATGAAAGTAGCCTTTACAACGTGTCACATCGGTCATTTCAATACAACTTTCATCGGCCATGATCGGCAAGGTGCTGTGTTTATAAACTTCGGCCATCCCCTCCCAATCTCCCGCCGCGAGAGGTTGCTCAATAAATTCTACGCCCAGCTCCCTAAACGAATTGGTATATTCAATGGTTTGGGCAGCCGTCCAGGCACAATTGGCATCTATCCGGAAAACAGCATCCGTTGTTTTTCGAAGTGCTTTTACGATGCTCAAATCATCATCGGTTCCTAATTTTATTTTGTAAACAGGCCAAGGAAAGGCCTTAATTTTTGATTTCATTTTGGAAAGCTCATCTATCCCAATCGTATAATTAGTCAAAGGCATACGCGAGGTATCTAAACCCCAATATTGATAGATCGAAACCCCATTGAGTTTACCATACAAGTCATGCGCCGCAACATCCAATGCACACAAGGCAAAATTATTTCCTTGGAAAAAAGGTTTTAAGCCTTCAATAAATAACTCTAAAGACTCAAATGGGGTTTTTTCAATGTGGTGTCTATTCTTCTCCAAAACTTCAATGATGGATGCTACGGGTCTTTGGTAATATTTACTCGCTGTCGCTTCCCCAAAACCCATCTTACCCTGATGCTCAAGGCCTACAATCAATGTTTGCTGCACATCGCGCTTATCATGGGCTATTTTGAAGGTGTCTTGAAGATGAAGATCAAAAGCTTTATAAAATAATTTCATTTGGTCAGTTTTTTTTAGAAAAGGATTAATAACAGACCACATCTTATCTATCCTTTAAGCAAAGATAATATATATCAATACTGTAACTAAAATCAGCATTGAATGCTTATGATAATTAATCCAATACATCATAAAATAAATACCCAGCAAAAATAATCTCTATAATATACCCTTTTAATTGTATCAAATTTCTCAGGGAAACCTTCCAAACTATTTTAGACTTTCTTTCCAGGTAAGCAGTCACCTTTATAAAAACAAGTATTCAGACTTGCTTTTGGAGCCAGAGTATTGTCTCCGTTAACTCGGGTAAAAACCATTATAATCCCGTTTGATATTAATGGAAAGAATGGCTATATGCCGTCAAATCTTCCTTTACCATCCGGCGAAATGACTGGGTGGATATAAGGCCAATATTTAAGTCTGGTGTGCTGGGTAAAAATAGGTGATTGGCTCCTTTTCGATATATTTCAATGATTCTTAATTCCTATTTTTTTTATGATATGAAGATTGATTTCGCCTGCAACTCTGTAAACTGATTCCTTGTTTTTTGACAAGAAAAAAGAACAACCGTGACTATTGAAATCTAAAGATAACTATTTCTCAAAGCTTTCATTCTGCCTATCATTTATCCAAATATTAAAGCCAGACCTTATTATTTATCAAAAGAACGACAATGGGAAGTCAAACTTTAGGCTCGATGGTGAATTCTGGAAGTCTTACTCTTTCGCCTCCATTCATCGCAGATTCATGAGCGCATATCCCTACACATGTCCAATTAGCACTTTTTACAGCATTAGGCCAAGGTTCACGATCTTCTGCCAATGCCGTGACAAACTCATGAACCATGTGGGGGTGTGATCCGCCATGTCCTCCCCCTTGCAGAAAAGAAAGATGCTTTTCATCTTGAATAGTTTTAGTAAAACGTCTGATTTCTGGAGGTAATAAATGTGCGAAATCCGGAATATTGATTCGTGAGGGAATTTCATTTTCAGGTTTTTTAGCTGTATGAATGACATGTTCATCGCCCTCAACTAAGCCCCATTCGAATGATTGTTTTGAACCATAAACATCAAAAGATTCTCTATACTGCCGTGCCGTATCATATAAAAACCGCCATACTTGAGCTGAAAGTTCCATCTCTTTGATTTTGATATGACAAGATTCAACCGCAAAAGGATTACCAGAGAGCTGCCTGATTTCTTCATTCACGCTACCCGAACCGAAGCATGAGACGTACTCGGCACAACCATTTACCAAACCCAATACTGGAGAAACCACATGGGTAGCATAGTGCATGGGTATCATTTTTTTCCAATAATCCGGCCAACCTTCCATATCTTGAGGATGCGAGGCCTTCATAAACTGAATATGTCCAAGATCACCACACTCGTACATTTCCTTGATGAAAAGAAACTCCCTACTATAGACCACTGTTTCAGCCATCATGTATTTGAGCCCTGTGGCTTTAACCAATGCGACGATTTCTTCACATTCAGCGATCTTAGTGGCCATGGGAACCGTACAAATAACATGCTTGCCAGATTTCAATGCTTCAATAGACATCCAGCCATGGTCACCAATGGGTGAATTGATGTGAACAAAATCTACCAAGGGGTCCTTCAAAACCTCTTGATAATCATCGTACCGGTTTTTAATATTGAAATGATCCCCAATAACCTTGAGTTCAGACTTATCTCTACGGCAGATACCATGGAGATCGACCGCTGGATGCTGCTGATATATGGGAATAAATTCTACCCCAAAACCAAGACCAACCAGGACTACCCTACTATGCTTTCCCATACTCAGACATCATTAGAAGTTGTATCTTATAATTATCCAACATAAATAGAAGTAAAAGAATACAGAGTCCTTTACATTTTAGAAATTAAAATTACTAAATTATTAAATATTTCTAGAATGGAGCTCCGTTTTAAAAAAAATAGCTGTCCGCGAAGTTTTGAATAAGATAACGGAGCCCAAAGATTCATTTGGTGATTAATAACCAGAAAAAAATCTAAAGATCCCAGAATTCTTGTAGTCAAACATAATGCTCCAATAATCAACCATATTAAAAAAAAATTTTTACAGATATAATAAAATTACTGTCCTAAATACATATAATAATTAATTAACTATCAAAAAATTATAATGAATAGCAAGACGCATTAATTTAAAATCGATAATTGAGAAAATATAAATACCCATA